>Ga0099847_1000001_pt1 | contig 99005 bp, 122 predicted proteins | sample CB_VirMetaG_2_FD_78178 | JGI IMG/M metagenome (GOLD analysis project Ga0099847, IMG submission 78178) | Freshwater to marine saline gradient viral communities from Chesapeake Bay - CB_1504_2 Viral MetaG | ecosystem: Environmental > Aquatic > Marine > Coastal | place: USA: Chesapeake Bay...
TGTACTGATACATCATCATTAAATTACAACCCATTAGCTAATACTGATAATGGTAGCTGTATAGCTAAAGTATTTGGTTGTATGAACCCACAATCATTAAACTTTAACCCATTAGCAAATGTAAACGATGGTTCGTGTATCGCTAGAATTTATGGATGTACTGACTCAACCTCATTTAATTATAATCCATTAGCTAACACTGATGATAGTTCATGTGTACCAATTGTTTATGGGTGTACAAATCCAACTTCTAAAAACTATAACCCATTAGCTAATACAGATGATGGTAGTTGTATTCCTTACATTTACGGTTGTACAGATTCAACATCATTCAACTATAATCCTTTAGCAAATACTGATAACGGTACGTGTATCCCTAAGATTTATGGTTGTACTGATCCTACAGCATTCAATTACAATCCAAATGCTAATACTGAAGACTTCAGTTGTGTACCAATTGTATACGGATGTACAGATTCAACCTCTGTAAACTATGACCCATTAGCTAATACTGATAATGGAACGTGTATTACAGCAGTTTATGGTTGTACTGATCCAAATGCTTACAATTACAATCCTAATGCTAATGTTTCAGATACTACAGCTTGTGTATACGATGCTGGTTGTATAGATGGTCCTGGTAACCCATATTGGTTAAACGATCCATGTTATGCTTGGGTAATTGATGTAGACGAATATTGCTGTACTAACTCATGGGACCCAGATTGTCAAGCACTATATAACTATTGTGCTACTCAAAGTGGAACATTAGATTTTGAAGAGTTTACTTTCGATCACATTGTAGTATTCCCGAACCCTACTACAGGTAAGCTAAACATCAAAACCAATTTAGATGTTACTTACACACTATATGACTTTACAGGCAGAGAAGTAATCAAAGACTCTACTGATGACGTAATAGATATTACAACATTACCTAACGGAGTGTATTTCTTATCTATTAGACACCACGATAAAGTATTCAATAAGAGAATTGTAAAAGAAGACTAAGATGAAAAAGTTACTGTTATTACTATTAATTCCGTTTTCGGTAAGTGGACAAATAAATGTAAAGGATCAAATCAAGAAGACTCTTAAGTTCTCTACATTCTATGCTGCTTACAACGGTAACAACTCTCTATCGGATGTTATCAATTATTCAGTTACAGATGGGTTGACAACCTCAACCACTGAAACACCTTACGATTACTCAGCAGTATTTGGTATTAGAAAGATTCAGAGATTTGGATATGAGCCAAATATTCAGAATAGATTTAAGAATGGTACTGAGAATTCATTCTCTGATGCAGCTACTATCGGGAGTAAATCTAAAGGGTTTGAGTACTTGTTTGAGTTTGATTACAGGAGACAGCAAGGTAGTGAGTTCTTAAATCAAGATCACTTTGTAAGATACATTGCAGATAATTACGTACTGAAGGTAGAGTACTTAGAAGACGGCTTTGCTGATATCGGTTACTTTGAATCATCAGAAAGATTAAGACATAAGTTCAATAGAAAGTTCTCTATTAATATGGGAACAATGCAGCGTATATCTGAACCCTACGGCTTTGATCCTTTTGAAGATAGGTTAAGAGAAGACGGAAGTATTCCTTGGATGAAGATTGCTACTGAGATGGGATACAATTGGAACACATTAGGTCTAGGAAGTGTATATTCTAACTCCGATGGTGAGATAGTGGCTAACAGTACTGACGTATTCAAAGAAGTTATAGTACCTCAAATCTTATCCGACTACGCTAACATTCAGAGGAACGCTCTTCCTAACAAATGGGAGCATTCTTTAGTAATGGGATTTGATTATTACCATTACTCAAAAGACTTCTGGTTACACTCTTGGGCTAACTTACTACCTTACCATATTGACATCGATAACGAGTACAGTTACCACAAGTTCCACGGTGGACAGTGGTTAGATTATTCGGGTGGTTTAATATTTGGATATCGTTTTAATCGTTCGTTAGGTGTGTTTACTGAGGGCAGGTACCATAAGTACTGGAATAGAACTTGGTATGAATTTTCAACTGGTATTAATTATATTATATTGTAAGGTTATGAAGTACATAAAAGACAACATAGGAACAGTGTTACTGGCTATTATATTAGTACTTCATATAGTATTTATACATGTGAAGATATCAAATGTAGAGTCTAAAATTCCATCCGACTATGTACCTCGAATTGAATACGATTTGAAAGACCAGATGATTAGACAGACATTACACAACATACAAGTGGAAGTAGAATCACTTGAAAGAAAACTTAACAAAATAGAAGAGATAAGATAAGTTATGGCTCAGAAGATAGATGAAGGTACTCAGATTACCTTAGATTTAAAAACAATAGGAATTATTTTATTCTTTGTAGCTACAGTTGTTGGTATGTGGTTTTCACTCCAAGCTTCGATTGATGAAGCAAAAGAATTACCAATTCCACCTGACCCAGAAGTTACACGGATGGAGTTTGATATGAAAGACCAGATGATTCGTAATACTATTCTTAATACCCAAGGTGATGTTACTGAGATAAAGGAAGACATGAAACGTATTGAAGAAAAAATAGATGGGTTAAGGTAATATGAAAAAATTTTTAATTTTAATATCGCTATTACTACTCAGTACTCTATCTAGAGCTCAGGTAAGAATCGTACATTTCAACGCAGGTTGGAACGCCACCCACGATGTTGAGTGGGTAGAAGATCTCTCAGACTGTGAAGTAGAATTTGTTGATATCGCAAAGAAACCTAAGTTACAATCCAAATACTCTATTGTTGTAGTACCTACAATTATAATACTACAGTACGATGAAGAAAAGAAAAGGTATCAGGCTGACTTAAGCTTTAAGTTAACAGCTACTAAAGAAGAGGTCCAAGAGTATATTGATGAATTAATCCTTAGCGGATTCTAGAAGACTCTTCCTATTTATACGTAAAGAAGTTTCACTAAATTGTTTTAATATGTTTAAGTATCTTAATAAACAAATTATGGCGTTCAAGGATATGTTCAGAGACAATAATAATGTCAACGAAAAAAACGTAATAGGCTTCTTATCATTTGCAGTAATGGTTGTTTTCGCAGCAGCTGATCTTATCACAGGTTACTTAGGAAAAGATTTAGTAGTACAGGAATTTATTTATAACTCTTTTGTGTTTATCACATTAGGTTGTTTCGGTATTGCTGGGTTAGAAAAGTTTGCAGGAAAAAAAGAATAATAAATTATGTGTTATACTAGAGAACAAATTGAAGAAGCAGTAAAAGCAAAAAGGTACAAATGGTTTACCTCAGACAACTACGATGTTAATATTGTAGGAGTTAGAAATGCTGATACAAACGGAGAGGTAACAAATAAGTTTGATGACTGTGTTACTCTTTCATACAAAGACGAAGCGGGTAAATGGCACTTCCATTGCTTTGATGCTACTACTGACCCAGGTTCACATTGGACTGAGAAGCAGCTCTTGAATAAAAACGGAGTAGCGATACTAAAAGAAGGTCAGTATAGAGGTTCTCATATGATTGGCTTACATCAAGGTAAGTACGAAGCTTTAAGACAAAAGAAACCTTTAAAGGTATACAGAGACGGAAATCAAGACGATACTTACGACCTCATCGAAGAGAACGTACACGAAGGTATCTACGGTATTAATATTCACAGAGCGACAGCCAGACCAGGAGGTAAATCAGTACAGGTAGACAAATGGTCAGCAGGATGTCAGGTTATTGCTGCAAGCGACGATTTTAAGTTATTCATGGAAGTTGTGAACAAAGCCGCCAAAGTATGGGGCAATTCATTTACGTATACGTTGATTAACTCAAATGATGTTGCGTAATGAAATCTAACACCTTCTTTTTAGCAGCAGCAGTCTCAACCACTATGTCTTTTATTTGCTCTTACTTTTTAGAGCTCTACATGGGTAATGCAGAGCAGTACTTAGCGTTGATCGCTATAGTCTTTGTAGACGGCTTCTTCGGCATTAGTGCTGGAATAAAAAGAGAAGGATTTCAGACTAGAAAAGCTTTAAAAGTTCTCCAGAGAGCCTTAACCTGGATAATCTTTTTGACAGTTATACTAATGGTTGAGAAAGGTTTTGCAGGAACTAGTTGGCTATCTGAAACAATTATCGTACCTTTCATAGTATTGCAATTAATAAGCGCCCTTAAAAATGCATCTATGGCAGGTTTTATCAAAGCAGAAGAACTTAATAGACTCTTAGATCGAATAGACAATCACAAGGGCAACAGAAAGTAAACGCCTTATGTGGAAGAAGATTCAAGAGAGGATTCTCCCTTTCTTTATAGCACTATCAGCACTATCGGTATCAGCCTCAGCAGCTTTCTATTCAGTGAGCGGTTTATCTAAATTATTTGCCGGAGCATCTTTAGAAGTAATTATTATGGCTAGCTCATTAGAGGTAGCTAAATTAGTTATTGCTTCTCTTCTATATCAATACAGAAAGACTTTACCTAAATTGCTTAGGTACTATCTAACCATAGCAGCAGTAGTGCTTATATTAATTACCTCAATGGGTATCTACGGCTTCCTATCAGCTGCTTATCAAGAGACAGCTAGTAAGGCTGGTAGCATAGAAGCTCAAATAACTTTATTAGAAACTAAAAGAGATAATTACACAGAGCAGTTAGTAGGGTATAGTCAAGAGAAAGAATCTCTCAATCAATCTATATCGGATCTAAGAATGGGACTAGCAGGTAATAAGATTCAGTATAAAGACAGAGAGACAGGTCAGATTATAACTACTACCTCGTCGTCTAATAGGAGATCATTTGAGAGACAATTAGATCAAGCTTTAGAAAGACAAGACGTACTAAACGAAAGGATCGACGAGGTAAACCAGTCTATCTTTGATTTAGAAACAGAGATAGTAGAAGTGCAAACTAACGACGAATTAGCTGGAGAGCTAGGTCCGTTAAAGTATTTATCAGGACTAACTGGCATCCCAATGGATAGAATCATAAATTACTTATTGTTAGTAATCATATTTGTATTTGATCCCTTAGCAATCGCTCTAGTAGTAGCAGCTAATTATGCTTTTGAAAGATTAAAACCTAAAGAAAACATCTACGGAGAAAAGTTTATAGATGGAGAGCTATACGAAGAAAAGCCTAATGATGCGCTAATCAAAGCAGCTGAGAGATATAAAAAAACTTTAAAAAAAGATGACTGGACAGTTGTCGATGAAGAAGAATTTCGCGATCTTAATAGAGATGGAATCATCGATGAAGATGAATCGACCATCCTCAAAGTACTAGAGGAGACTGGTAGACAGTACAAGGTGCTGTACAGAGACGGTAATATTCGTTGGGTAGATAAACCTGATGAATCTAATAGAAAAGTTTACTAAAGGTTGTATACTATTAATTTTTTTCGTATATTGTAGTTATGTTTAATATTTTAGAAGTAGTTACAGGTTTATTTATTTTCGCTTTGATACTAGCACCAATAGTATTGAATGCTATTATTATATTTAAACTACCAACTAGAAGTAGAGAGCCTAGAGTATCTCCTGAGCATATTGCTCAATTAGAGCAAAACGATAATATCATTGTAGAGGATATTAATAATGCCCTTACTGAGATTGTTACTCGCTTAGAAGCTATTGAAGAGAGATTAGACAGAGAAGATCAGACTGTAAAAGGTTTTGCAAAGAAAGGTAAACAACAATTAAACGATTAATAAGTTATGTCAGAAGATACTGTGAAGTATGGACTACCTGCTACCGAAATACTTAAGGAAGAGTATCCTACTATTTACGCTGGTTATATGGATATCATGGAAGAGCAGCTGGAGTTATTTAGTAAAAAGCATCTTGACTATGGTATGCATAACATCACTGCTGGTACTAGCCTTGCTAATGAAGAGGAAAGGTCTTTTGCTCTCACAGGATTATGGTATAGGATGAGCGATAAGATCAATCGCTGGAAGAACTTGATCATTAATAACAGAGGTGTTAATAACGAACCTCTATCAGATACCTTTCAAGACATCTGCAACTATGCTATCATTTGTCAGCTAGTTGAGAAAGATCAATGGAAGAAATAAGTTATGGCTAAAAAGAAGCTACCTAAGCAGGTAAAGCTTGTACTAGAACATACACCACATCAGATTGATTATAGAAGAGAAAAGAATGTCTCCGCTAGTCAAATACTAATGTACGATGAATGTCCTCACAAGTGGAAGCTATCTAAGATAGATAAGCTACAAATATACACTCCTTCAGTACACACCGTCTTCGGTACTGCAATGCATGAAGTTATTCAGGACTGGTTACATATTATGTATAGTCAATCTGCTAAAGCTGCTAATGAAGTAAATCTTCGAGAGCAACTTAAGCTAAAGATGAGAGAGGTTTACGAGAAGGAGAGAAAGAAGACTAAGGAAATCTTCACTACTGCTGATGAACTTAACTCCTTCTTTCTAGATGGATTAGAAATATTAAGTTACTTACAGAAGAAAAGGTCATCTTACTTCTCGTTAAAGAATACTTACTTAGCTGGAATAGAGACAGATATTGTTCAAGAGATAAGACCTAACGTTTACTTTAAAGGATATATTGATCTAGTCTTCTATAACAAGCTAGCTGATACGTATACTATTATCGATATCAAAACTTCTACTAGAGGTTGGAGTGATTACGAAAAGAAGAATGATGCAAAGATAGCTCAGATACTTTTATATAAAGAGTTCTTTGCTAAACAATTCAATGTTAGTGTAGATCAGATTAATGTCGAATACTTTATACTTAGAAGGAAGATTAACGAAGACGCTGATTTTGTAGCACGTCGAGTGCAAGAATGGAGACCAGCTTCCGGAAAGGTAAAGAGAGGAAAGGCAGTTAAGTTACTTAACGATTTTGTTAATAATGCTTTCAAGAATGGAGATTATAATTTAGAAGGAGACTTTGCTCCTACTCCATCTAAGAGTGCATGTATGTTTTGTCCGTATAAAGAAGAAAAAAGTCTATGTTCTCATGCAATAACTTAGATCCGTATATATTTATATGTATATATAATCTAATAGGCTATGAGTAAAAAACTGACCAGCGTAAGAGTTGAGCAAGAGTTATTTGAAGATTTCAAGATCGAATGTGTTCGTTACAAATTTTCCTTTCAAAAGCTTGCCGATCGAGCAATTTTTTTCTATCTTACAGATGATAAGTTTAGAGAAAGAGTTCACAACTTGAATGACTTAAAGAGAAAGTAAATGAAGGAAAAATTTCGTTATGTTAAAAAAGAAGATCGAAAAAAGATTCTTCTGTTGTGTGATGATATCCGAATGCATAGTGGTGTTGCTACTATGGCTAGAGAGATAGTTACAGGTACTGCACATCACTTTAATTGGGTAAACGTAGGAGGAGCTATTAAGCACCCAGATCAAGGTAAGTTCTTCGACTTATCTACCGATGTTAATAAGCAGACAGGTATCGATGATGCTGATGTTAAACTATTTGCAGTTTCAGGATACGGAGACCAGAACCTAATCCGAGATATTATTAAGAGAGAAAAGCCTGACGCTATACTACTCTTCACCGACCCGAGGTATTGGACTTGGATGTTTGATATGGAGAGAGAAATTAGAAAGACTACTCCTATCTTTTACTTAAACATCTGGGATGACTACCCAACACCTTTATACAATAGAGCGTTCTATGAGAGCTGTGATCTTTTAATGTCAATTAGCAAGCAGACTAAGAATATTAACGAACTTGTATTAGGTAAAGCTGCTGAAGGAAAGACATTGACGTATGTACCTCACGGTATAAATGAATTTCAATTCTATCCTATTCAAGATGATGAGCAATATAAGCAGTTAGAAGTTACTCGAGAGAGTATGTTTGAAGGAAAAGATATTGACTTTGTAGTCTTCTGGAACTCTAGAAACATTAGACGTAAATCACCAGGCGATGTTATTCTATCTTATAGACACTTTTGTGATTTAATCGGCAAAGAAGCAGCTAAGAAGTGTGCATTAGTTATGCATACCCAGCCTGTAGATCAAAACGGTACTGACTTATACGCAGTAAGAGAAGCTATATGCGACCCGGAGTATGTAAATGTATTCTTTTCATCTAACAAGCTTAATACTCAACAGATGAACTCTCTTTACAACATCGCAGATATAACGATGTTAATCTCTTCTAATGAAGGATGGGGATTATCTCTAACAGAAAGTATGATGGCAGGTACTCCTATTATTGCAAACGTAACAGGTGGTATGCAAGACCAGATGAGGTTTGTAGATGGTAACGGAGAGTGGTACACACCTTCTAAAGAGGTACCTTCCAACCACATGGGCACATATAAGGAGCATGGTAACTGGGCTAAGCCTGTCTTCCCTTCTAACATTTCTCTGGTAGGTTCAGTACCTACTCCTTATATACATGACGACAGGTGCGACTTCAGAGAGGTAGCCGAAGCTATTAAATACTGGTATGACCAAGGAGAAGAAGGAAGAGCTAAAGCAGGTCAGTCAGCAAGAGATTGGGTCACATCAGACGAGTCAGGTATGTCTGCTAGAAGAATGTGTGAGAATGTTATTGAAAGTATGGATACAGCTTTTGATACTTTCATACCTCGCCCCAGCTATGATCTACAAAAAGTAGAAGATCTAGCACCTAAGTATGTTGAACACCCAATGGTATATTAGTAATGAGTAAGATAACAGTTGCAATTAGCTGTCCGATTGATACGTACAGCGGCTATGGAGCAAGAGCAAGAGACTTTGTAAAAGCTTTAGATAAAAACAAATACAATATAAAGATCCTAGCGCAGCGCTGGGGCAGTACAAGGTTTGGTTATTTAGAAGATCATCAAGAGCATGAACTTCAATCTATGATCGTACCTCAACTCACAGCACAGCCTGATGTATGGATTCAAGTCACAGTACCTAATGAGTTTCAAAAGGTAGGTAAGTTTAATATTGGACTTACAGCTGGTATGGAGACTGATATATGTCCTCCTGAGTGGCTTGAGGGGTGTAACAGAATGGATTTAATTTTGGTATCTTCTGAGCATGGAAAGAGTTCATTAGCTAACAGTACTTTCAACATGACAGATCAAAAGACTGGTCAACCGAAAGGTACATTAAAGTTAACAACTCCGATTGAGGTTCTTTTTGAAGGTGTTGATGTAGAGAAGTACTATAAGATTGAAGAGCATAAAGACATAGCGTTAACTTCCGATTTGGATAGTATAAAAGAATCTTTCTGTTTTCTATTTGTAGGGCACTGGCTACAAGGTAATTTCGGCCACGATAGGAAAAACATAGGATGGACTATAAAAGCATTCTTAGAAACATTTAAGAATAAAAAGAATCAACCTGCTCTGATATTAAAAACACAATCAGCAAACGCTTCAATCACTGACCGAGATAATATCTTAGAGAAGATTGAAGCTATAAGAAAGACTGTTAAAGGTAAGTTACCTAGTATATATCTTCTTCATGGAGAACTAAATGACGAAGAGATTAATGAATTGTATAATCATCCAAAAGTAAAAGCTATGGTAAGCTTAACTAAAGGAGAGGGGTTCGGCAGACCTTTATTAGAATTCTCTACAACGGGTAAACCTATAATAGCTTCAGGATGGTCTGGTCACATTGACTTCTTAAGTAAGGAGTTTAATATTCTAGTTAACGGACAACTACACAACGTAGACAGCTCAGCAGCTCAGAAAGGACTAATATTAAAAGAAGGTAAATGGTTTCAAGCTAACGACGCAGATACTGCACAGGCATTTAAAAGCGTACATAGTAATTATAATAAGTACTTAGAACTCGGAAAAAGACAGCGCTATAGAACAAGTACTCAATTCTCGTTAGAGAAGATGGCAGAGAAGTTAAACAATGTACTTAACTCAAACCTACCAAACTTCCCTAAGCAAGTTGAGTTAAACATGCCTACCTTAAACTTACCTAAGTTAAATAAAGTAGAGAGCGCACCAGAATTAAAGTTACCAAAATTAAAGAAGTTATAATGGAGCAATTAGTAACATGTAAAAGATGTGGCAGTAATGCTTGCTTAGAGCAACAAGTTAACGAAGAAGTAACCACTCAGTTATGTATGGGCTGTGGTTTCACAACATCAACTCTTATGACTGAAGGTAGCGAAGTAGTTACGACTGCTTTAGAAACCTCCCCAGAGCTATACAAAGACTTGATGCACAGAGATCAAGACGGTAATATTTGGATGCCTTCTACACTTACTCTGCCGAATAAAGGTATGGTATTTGTTGACGGGACTAATACAAAAGACTGGTCATGGGCAGCAGTAAAAGCTATTCCTTTAGAAGAAGAAGATAAGAAATTATCAGATGATCAAACTCATAAGATGGACATGAAAAACCTTAAGCATTATGCTGAGAAAGATTTTATGGATGCTTTAGAGCATATTGGATTTTTTGCTATATAATGGTTGAGATAGATAAGTTATTACATTCGTTAAAGATCTTAGAAGATAATAAGCATTTAACTTTTAAACTTATATACGGACGTTATAATATTGATATCAAGAAATTAACAAAAGAGTTACATGACAATAAGTTACGCAGTAACAGTATGGAATGAAGTAGAAGAGGTTAAACGCCTTCTTTCATTCTTACTTAAAAATAAAAGAGAAGAAGACGAAGTTATAGTCCGTATGGACGATTCCGGCCCTAATGAGATTTGGAAGTACTTAGTATCACTATCGGGTACTCCTGGATACATTTACGCCAAAGGACCTTTCAATAAAGATTTTGCTAGATGGAAAAATAATCTCAACGCTATGTGCACTAAGGATTACATATTCCAGATCGATGCTGATGAGATGATTAACGGTTATATGATGGACTTACTCCCTCAAGTATTAGCTGCTAATGATGCTGAGTTAGTAGCAGTACCTAGAATTAATACTGTAGAAGGATTAACCGATGCTCATATACAGAAGTGGGGATGGCAAGTTAATAATGAAGGCTGGGTAAACTTCCCAGACTATCAAACTAGAATTTATAAAAACGATCCTAGGATAAGATGGCACGGTACTGTCCACGAAAAGATAATCGGACATAGTACATACGCTGTACTTCCGGCAGAGAAAGATTGGTGTTTATTACATACTAAAGATATTAAGAGACAAGAAAGACAGAATCAGTTTTACGATACTCTATAATTATGCAAACACATTTTTCTTTCAATCAAAGTAACTACACTAGAGACGTAAATTTTTGCGACTATTACTGGTTTAATAATGCTTTTACAAAAGAAGAGCTGAAAAAGGTAGAAGAGTTGACCTCAAGACTTCCTTGGAAGATCGGAACAACTCAATCAGGAGATACAGAATCTCATCGCAAGTCTAAGATCAAATGGTGCCCACAGAATAAAGAATGGTACTGGGTATACGAAAGGTTACATAATCTGATTGTAGAGGCAAACGATGCAATGTGGAAGTTTGAATTAACTGATATGCCCGAGATGATTCAATACACGGAGTACTATGAAGACGGTGGTCAATATGATTGGCATATGGATTGCGGTATAGAGATGCAGAACAGAAGAAAAATCTCAGTAACAGTTCAACTATCATCACCAGACGAATACTCAGGAGGTGATTTAGAATTTAATTTAGGAAACGTAATAGAAGGTCCTCGTAAACAAGGAGCAGCAGTTATCTTTCCTTCTTTTTATTTACACAGGGTGACTCCTATTACTAAGGGTACTCGTAAATCTTTTGTAATGTGGGTAGGAGGGGAACCTTATAAATAAATTAAAAATGAAAAAATACAAAGTAGGAATTATAGGAAATGGGTTTGTAGGAGAGAGTCAAGCTTTTGCTTTTAGTCCAACAGCAGATATTCGAATTTACGATATTGATCCATTAAAAGCTACTCACACATTAGAAGAAACTCAAGATAGCGACTTTACATTCATCTGCGTTCCTACTCCGATGAGAAAGGACGGTAGTCAAGATATAACTTATATTGAAGCAGTATTCGATAAAGCAGTTGAAGGTACGGTTTATATAATTAAATCAACCATACTCCCAGGTACAACACAACAATTACAGGAGAAATATCCTAATCTATCTATAGTATTTAGCCCAGAGTTTTTAACAGAAAGGACTGCTAAATTAGATATGCTTACTCAAGCACGTATTATCTTTGGAGGTGATTTAGAGCTCACTAAAGAAGTAGAGAAGTTATTTGCTCAACGATTTATGAACAGGCATTTCATACACACTGACACAACGACTGCAGAGCTAATAAAGTATATGAATAATACATTCTTTGCTACGAAAGTATCTATCATGAATGAATTTAAGAGATTAGCTGATGCATTAGATGCTGATTGGGATAAAGCTTTATATGGATTTGCTGCTGATCATAGAATAGGAGACAGTCACCTACACGTCCCAGGTCCAGATGGAAGAATGGGATACGGAGGTACTTGCTTTCCAAAAGACGTAAATGCAATAGTAACTCTAGGAAGAGAGCTAGGAGTACCTTTGAATGCAATTGAAGGTGGATGGCAGACCAACTTAGAGGTACGTCCGGAAAGAGATTGGGAACAAGATAAAGGCCGAGCAGTAAGTAAGTGATCACTATAAAGTTACATAATTGGAATAAAGGAAGAAACGAACCGACGTTTCGTCCATTTTTATTCGCTCAAAAGCTATTCAATGAAGTAGGCATACAGTTTACCGAAGGAGCTAATTACGATTATATCTTTGTAGGGATGCATGATTTCATAGATAGAAAGGTACCTTTAGATGAAAGTATTGCCAAAGGAGTTAAGGCAATTAAACCTTTTGGTGATAAATGTTTTCTGTTTGACGGTTCTGATTCAACATCTTTATTAGGAGCCTATGAAGTATTATCTAATAGCTCAGCACGATACTTATTTAAAAATCAATTATTAAAATCGAGAGAGCTTTACAGAGAGCCTTCTCCATTCAATAAAGTATTCTTTACAGGTGATAGTGATTTTGAAGTAGGATATGATATTTCTGATAAGGATTGGAACCGAATAAAGTTATCCGGGTACAACCTAGGGTATTTACTTCCAGACTATAGAGTACATTATAAAGAAGCTGAAGATAAACCTTTTGATGTATGTGCAATATATCAAGGATACCATGACGAGAACTACGACCACGGCTTTAGAAACGATACCTATTACACAGAGCATAGAGCAGGAGCTTGGAATATTTTAAACGAACTAGAGCATTGGGATGTACTCACAGAAAAATTACCTAAGCAAGAGTACATAGATAAGATGAGAAAATCTAAAGTAGCTCTATCACCTTTCGGTATGGGCGAAGTATGTTTTAGAGATTTCGAATTAATGCAGTTTGGAACTGCAATGGTTAAACCAAGTATGTCACACCTTAAGACTATTCCTAATCCATATATAGAAGGAAAGACTTATTTCCCGACAGCACATACATGGGATGATCTAACCGAAGTACTTTCTGAAGTAATAGACGATCCGGTTGCACAGAATGAAGTTGTACATAATTTTCGAAAAGTATTCTTAGAAGAGTATACTTTAGAGAAATTTGTACTATATTGGTATAACATAATTAAAGAACAACCAGAAGTAGTATGAAAGTAGCATTATGCTTACACGGGTTAGTAGGAAGTACTAAAGGTAAGAATGGCGACCTTTTAGGAGGATCGGATGAAGTATTGGAACACTCTTTCAGACATAACCAAGAGAATATATTAGGATTAAATGTAGATGTATTCATTCATTCGTGGAGTACTGAATTAAAGGAAGATATCTTAGAAAAGTATAATCCTAAGAGATACATTATAGAACCTCAGATTCAATTTAAAGTACCAGATTACATTAAATCTGATCAACACCGCGCCTTCGCGCATCTAAGCAGGTGGTATAGTTATAGGGAATCAGTAAAATTAAAAGCTGAATATGAACTACAGACCGGAGAAGTGTACGATTATATTCTTGTACAACGATTCGATCTCTGCTGGAATATTAAACCAGACTTTGCTAATTTTGATTCTAATTTGTTCTATGTAGGACATGCTGGATTAGATAATAAACGAGAATGGTCTGATCGATGGTTTATTTCAAATTCAACTTCTGCTGATAAGTTCGCAACAATGTATGATAAATTAGCAGAGTATATGGGACCTGGAGGAGAGTTCCCAAGCAGCAAACAGTACGCAGGTATTTCAAGTCACTTCTTGACTAAGTTTCATGCTAAAAAACTAGGACTTAAAGAAGAGTTTATATATAATTTTGGAGGGTATGGAAGCAAACCGGATGATTATAATGAAGTAAGAAGAATGTATTATGGGGACAAGTAACTATAACGAAGAAAGACCTTGGGGAACTTTCGAAAATTTATTGGATACAGATTACTGTAAAGTAAAAGAGATTGTAATTAAACCAGGACAAGCACCTAGTTATCAATATCATTTCAAACGTTCTGAAGTATGGGTAGTAACAAAAGGGACTGGAGAGTTGAGATTGAACGATGTAACTACTCAAGTTAGTACTGGAAGCATCTTACACATACCAGTTCAGGCAAAACATCAGATTAAGAACACAGGTACAGAAGATCTATATTTTATCGAAGTACAACTTGGTGAGTACTTTGGTGAAGATGATATTGTACGATTAGAAGATAACTATGGCAGAGTATAAGGTACTACTCACTGCAAGCGGTTTAGGGAGCCGCCTCGGAAATATTACAGACTACACAAACAAGTCTTTAGTAAGAGTCGGAGCTAAGCCTGCTATTTCTTATATTGTAGAGAGTTACGATAAGAGTATTCCTTTTGTAGTTACATTAGGACATTATGGAGAGCATGTGAAGGACTTCTTAGAACTAGCATACCCAGATCGTATCTTTCAATTTGTCAAGGTAAGTAATTACGTTGGTAAAGGATCTAGCTTAGGACTGTCGATGCTCAAAGCTAAAGAGTTGTTACAGTGTCCATTTATTTTCCACGCTTGCGATACAATCACACTAGATGATATCCCAGCACCTACTGTAAACTGGATGGCAGGTAAGTATATACCTCAAAGCTCTCAATATAGAACTCTACAGGTTAGTGGTGAAAAAGTAGTAAGAGTAAACGAGAAAGGTGAAATACGTTACGACTTAGTTTACGCAGGACTAGCCGGGATATACAGTTATAAAAGTTTCTGGTCCGCTTTAGAAAATATCTATGACAGTTCTCCCCTAGACAGCTCTTTATCAGATTGTCACGCTTTGTCAGCTCTTACAGAAGATATAGATGCTGTAAGATTAAGTACCTGGTACGATATCGGTAATACAACTTCATTAAAAGAAGTAAGAAGAGAACTAGGATCTAATTTTAAGATACTAGATAAAGTAGATGAAAATATTTTTATTTTTGATAACTTTGTTATTAAATTTTTCCATAATAAAAAGATTAATTTAAGTAGAGTTAAAAGAGTTAATTATTTAAATAAAACTACTCCAAACATATTAAGTTATAGAGATAATTTTTACAAGTATGAATTAGCTAAAGGCGAGCTTCTCTCACACACTTTAACTCCTGCTCGCACAAAAGACTTTCTCGAATATGTTCAATCAAAACTATGGAGTACAACTAGTAGAGATAGTGAGTTTCCTTCTGTATGTTATGATTTCTACATTAAAAAATCTCTACAACGTATTGAGAAATATGTAAAAGATTTTGGTAGAAAAGAAGATATAACAACTACTATTAACGGCGAAGAAATACCTTCAGCCGAAACTCTTATTCAAAAGTTAGCTAAGAAAGATATTTACTCAAATATTAAGACGCACTATCACGGTGATTTTATTTTAGATAATATTATAGATACTCCTGAAGGGTACTCCCTTATAGACTGGAGACAGGATTTTGGTGGTGAATTAGAATTTGGGGATGTATATTATGATCTAGCGAAACTTAATCACAACCTTATATTTAATCACGATATAGTAAACAGGGAGCTATACACTGTAGAAGACACCCCACAGGGAGTTAATGTAGATATATTAGTAAGTAAAAGACTGTTGGAATGTCGAGAAGTATTTCGTATCTTTGTAGAAGATAATGGATACGACTATAATAAAATTCAAATGCTCACAGGTATGATTTGGATTAATATGGCACCTTTACATGAGTACCCGTTAAACAAGTTTTTGTTTAATTTTGGGAAGTATAATCTAAAAAGAGCATTGAATGATGAATAATACTTTAGCACATGCAATTACAATCCTCTCTGAAGAATTAACTCACGTACTTGAATTCGGTGTATATAGGGGAGCTACCATCAGGCAACTTCGTAACAGTCTACCTAACGAGTATAAGTTATACGGCTTCGATTCTTTCGAAGGATTACCCGAGCACTGGACAGGAACCGAAACCACCCCAGAACAATTTAGCACTGGTGGAGTAATTCCAGATGTACCCGGCGTAACTTTTTACAAAGGCTGGTTTGAGGATACCATACCTGAACACTTAAAAGTAGTAGAGCCTATTGCCCTTCTGCATGTAGATAGCGATCTATACTCTTCAGCTGTAACTATATTAGAATCTCTAAGAGAGTATATCGTACCCGGAACTGTAGTTGTTTTTGACGAGTGGTATTACAACCATAGAGATATCGAAGAAAACAGACAGCACGAGCAGAAAGCTTTTTACGAATGGGTAGAGAAGTATAACATTGAATATGAAATACTACCTCAAATAGAAGATGAAAGACGAATAGTAGTAGTAAAATGACACCAAGAGTATTTTTAGGACCGATGACAGTAAACACTGTCGAAGCTATCAAGCAGTTAAGCTTACCTATAGGGCTTATACCTTCTCGTCGTCAAGTAGAATATGACGGAGGGTATACTGGTTATACTACAAAAGAGCTTTATGAATCTATCAACGATTCAGAAGTACTTCTTTGTCGTGATCATGCTGGACCGGGACAAGGTGCTAAAGAAGATGACGGTTATATCTCGTTAGTAGAGGATGTAAAGTACATGGATGTTATTCATATTGATCCTTGGAAGAAAGTATCAAGTATTGAAGACGGGATAGCTCAAACACTAGAACTAATACACTACTGCTTAACTATTAATCCTTTCCAAAGATTCGAAGTAGGTACAGAGCAAGCTATTTACGAATACTCTGCTGAAGATCTAGATCATATTTTAAATAGACTTAAAGTAAATTTAGGAGATAATTTCGATAACATCGAATACGCATGTGTTCAATCAGGTACAGGATTGGATCTTCCTGGTAGGAAAAATACTCGTAACTTCGATAGCACAAAACTCTCCGACTTCATATCAGTATGTAAACGTTACAACGTAAAGAGTAAAGAACATAACGGAGACTATTTAGTTGATAATTTTGGAATAGCTACTAGATTTAATTTAGGTTTAGATGCGATCAACATAGCTCCTGAATTAGGTCAGTTAGAGACAGAGTACTATCTTTACAAGATTGGATCTAATTTAGATCTATTCAATAAGTTCTACGATATATGTTACAATAGTAAGAAGTGGGAGAAATGGATTACTCGCGAGATTAGCAAGCATGAGTTGATACTAACCTGCGGACATTATATTGTAAACACTCCTGAGTTTAAGCAAGAGATAAAAATAAACTTTCCAGAAGCAGATAAAGATATTCAAAATAATCTCAAACAACTTATAACTAAAATGTATACTCAAGCTCATGGATCCAAGACCTAAGACTTTAATAATAGATATCGACGGAACATTAGTCGAACATAGCAGACCGGACGATGCTGCTAATCCTAATATCAAGATGGTATTATTAGAGGGGACTATTAAAAAACTACTTGAATGGGAACGTCAAGGACATAGAATACTTCTCTTGACTGGTAGAAAAGAATCGATGAGAAAGGTAACTGAAGAACAGTTAAGTGAGTTAGGTATCTTCTACGATATGTTGATCATGGGTGTTGGTGGCGGAGGACGTTACCTTATCAACGATAATAAACCAGACGGCCGCTTAGCAGCATTCGCAATTAATGTAAAGCGTAACGGCGGTATAAGTAACATTACTTTATGACAGATGTAGTATTTTGGATCGGAGTAAAGAGTAAAGATCCTTTATTAAGAGAGAAGCACGGCGATTTTAAGTACTTGGAGTATTCTAAAAAGACTTGGCAGTGGTGGTGTAAGAAGCATGGCGTACATTTTTTTGAGTATAGTACTCCTTCTTTACCTGATACCGGTACACATAAAGTTACTTGGCAACGCTGGTTTGATGTATTTGATCAACTAGAAGCTGCAAAGATAGATTACCGGAAAGTACTTCTGACTGATGGAAGTATCATGGTAAGGTGGGATACTCCAAACTTCTTTGAAATGGTAACAGATGATCTACATGCATTCAGATCTTTAGAGAACATAAAATGGATTGATCAAGGAATAAAAGGGTACTCAGATTTATTCGATAATTATCCTTTTGATTTAAAAAAGTATATGACATGCGGCTTTCAGATCTTTACTGCAAAGCATAAACATTTCTTAAAAAGATTAAAGGACTTTTACTTTGATAACTTAGATGAAATTCTTAAATTACAGAAGAGTGTAAGTAGAGGTACTGACCAACCAGTCTATAATCATTTACTACAGATAGATGGAATAGAAGTTCAACAGACCTTACCTGAGTCTTTCTGGCTTATGCATATGAATAGATTTGGATGGTTTGGACATAACTGGCAGTTAAAAGAAGACAATACTCCTTATTTTATAAAATACGGATACATATGGGTCTTCAGTGGATTTGATAGAAAGCAGCGAGAAAACTTGATGAAGCAGACTTGGGATTTAGTACAGAGTAAATATGAGTAAGAATATTATATTTTTAATTAACATCGTACACGACGATAGGAGTAAGAATCAAGGGTACGAATGGTCTATAAAGAGCTGGCGTAAGTATGCTGAGAAGTATGGGCATGAGGTCTTTGTACTAGACAAAACTTTATTCGAAGTATCTTATATGAAACCACAATGGTATAAGATGTACATATTAGACCTCTTAGAAGCGAATGAAGTTGAGTATGATCAGGTATTGTATGTAGATGCAGACACTATAATACATCCTAACGCTCCAGATATATTTGACTATACTGAACATAAATTCTGTGCTGTACGAAATTACGGAGATATGGATTGGGTATTAAGGAGTATGGAAAATTATTCTAAGTACATCTTCAACAATTTTAACTTTCCTTTTTATAAGTACTTTAACTCTGGAGTGATGGTATTCAATAAAAAACATAAAGAGTTATTTAAAAGTATTCAAAATTTCTATCATGCTAATAAAGACTCTATTATAAAAATGCAAAGCACATTTGGAGTAGGTAACGACCAGCCAGTCCTAAACTACTTTGTCAATAGAGATATTCCGGATGACTATAAAGTACTTCCTTATGAATGGAACATGCAAGACATGACAAGACTAGAAGTATTAACCGAAGACTATCTACATACTAGATACGGATACATTAGTCATTATAACGCTGGCGTTAAGCCAACTCCTGGGTACTGGATAGAGAAGACATACAGACATTTATACTCATGATAGTATCTCACAAGCATAAGTTTATCTTTATTAAGACAAGGAAGACTGCCGGCTCAAGCCTTCAGGTTGCTCTAGCAGAACATTGCGGACCTGATGATATTATCACAGGCCAGTACAGATTAGGTGTTGACGATAACTCTCATTCAGCAGGACTAAATATGGATAAATTCTGCAGTACTCATCCGCATCCTGAATTAGCACAAGTAAAGTCATTTTTAGGAGAAGAAGTTTGGAATAGTTACTTTAAGTTTGCTTTTGTTAGAAATCCTTTTGATATTGCAGTATCAAGGTATCATTGGGACTTAAAAGGAAAGATGGGCGTACAGGAGACATCTGTAGAAGGTTTCCAAGATTGGGTAAAGAGTGGTAAGTTATTCGATAAAGATAGAGCACATTTATATACTTCTACTAACGGGTATGTTGATTTAGATTTTATAGGTTACTACGAAAACTTAGAAGAAGATTTAGATTACATATGTAACGCTATAGGGCTAGATACTCTAAGTCTACCAAAGCTTAAAAGCGGATACCGCGATAACTCCTCGTATAGTAATTTCTATAACGAAGATACTAAGCAACGCGTAATGCAATTCTATGCAGAAGATTTTAGACTGTTTAGGTATAACTTCGAGAATAAAAATATATGTAAGCGTAGAAATATTCTAAGTGTAGGAGATAATTTTATTGAGAATGATAACATAAGTACTCCTTGTATAATTTATAGAGATAACGAATACAAGATGTACTTTAGTAACCATGAAGGTAGTGTAATAAAACTCGCCACTAGCTCAGCTTTAGAAGGACCTTGGCAGCAAAAAGGCGCTGTACTTTCCTTACAAGATACTCCTTGTGATACTCATATTGCAAGTCCTGAGGTAGTTGTAAAAGGAGGTAAGTACGTAATGTATTACCACGGTGATCAAGATGACACTCAAGGAACTTTTATAGCTGAAAGCTCTAACGGTGTGGACTTTGTTAATACTACATCTAGACCGGTATGTAAATTTTACTTAAGAGTCTTTGAGTATAAGGGCGTGGAGTACGGTATTGCAAAAGATGGTAATAACGGAGCTATACTTTACAACATAACAGATAATTTTACTCCAATAGCAAATATACTTCCTAACGCTAGACATTGTCACGCATTAGTTAAAAAGGATAAGCTATATTTAACATATTCAACGATTGGTGATAGTCCGGAACATATTAGACTCTGTACATTAGATCTAGGAGATACTTTTGAAGATTGGGAAGTAATCTCAGATGAAGCTTTAATCCTTCCGACTTATAAGCACGAAGGAGGTAACTTACCTATCGTAAAAACACAACCAGGTTCATCGACTCGAAGATACGGACGACCAGTAGCTGAGTTAAGAGATCCTTTTATGTTTGAAGTTAACGGAAAAGTTCATATATTATATGTTACAAGAGGTGAGAGTAGTATTGCTTACGCTCGCTGTATAAATTATTTTAATGAAGACTAAATTTGCAATAGGTTGCTTAGCGCAATGGTATGAGATTGAGATATTATCTGAGTACATTGATACGTTAATCGCAGCAATAGATAGATACGGAAAAGAGAATGTACATATTGATTTAACTTTATGTACCAATCAAGAGTTAGAGCGCATTGAAGAAGAGAGTAAGATGTTAGACATCTTACATGACTTCTACATTCAGACAAATAAACTAAAAGGATATAACATACATACAGTCATAACAGATAAGTTAATCACGATAGCAGATTACAGACGGACTTTTAACGAAACTTATTGCGATGATGTAGATGTACTGATGTGGGGTGAGACTGATCTATTAGTCCCTCAACAAGCTTTTGAAGTACTAGACGGTCTTCATAAAGTAACTCCGACTCCTAAGTATGTCGCTACTTTTGGTATATGTAAGATGTGGGACGATACCTGGAAACCTTTAGAGCATCCAGACTTTACAGATAAACCTTTTATTGAGAATGATTATGATAATTGGTGGTCTTTAAAGTATACCATGACCGAAAAAGAGATGAACGCTATCAACTCTAAAACTACACAACCAGAAGTATTAACTTTACCTCGACATAAGTTTAACGGATGTGGTTTAGTAATATCTTCAGAGGTGATTAGGGCAGGAGTGAACATACCTAAGTCAGTATTCTTCGTACATGAAGATACTGCTTTTATGATAATGACTCAAAAGGTGTTAGGTAATATTCCACAGTATGTTATACGTAATATATTAAACGTACACAATAGAAATCATCCTAGTAAGAGGATGTATATAAAAGGTGAAAGCGGCGACACTCTAAATCAAAAAAGACGAAGTAACGACTGGTATGTAAAAGCGAACAAGTACTCAGAAGAAAATTGTTACAATCTTTTTAATCCTAATTACAAATCAAAGACATGGAAGGACGTATGGAGATAGCATTCTTTACAGAGATGGGCTTTAATGGAAAAATTCCTCGTACTCATTCTAATATGAGAACAGAATTTGCTTGGATGGTAGCTTTAGATGCAGATCATTATAATCTTAATCAGACTCCTACTAAACAGTATGACTTAGGTATAGCTATAAACTCCAAGAATAATCCTGATCATGTTAACGTAGCTCAATATAAGACTAAATGTAAGCAAGTAGCAGTAATGCAAGAAGGTCCGTTTTGGTACTTCCAGGACTACCCGCTAGCTAACCAGGTACACTATTTTAATAATCTTACCTCAGCAGATATAGTATTAGTTCATAACGAACTTGATGCAAAATATTTTAAAGGATTAACAAATCATCCTGATGTACGGGTGCTTAGGTCCCTAATGATTGAAGATCCGATTAAGGAAATAACTTCTATAGAGCAAAGAACCGGAGTGATGATAGGAGGTAATTTCAAGAGCTGGTACGGAGGTTTTGATTCTTTTATGCTAGCAAAAAGCGTTACTGATGAAATATATTCTCCACAGATGGGTCGTCGTCAAGAAGGAGAAGAGCAATTAGGTATTCAACAACTACCTTATTTAGAATGGAATCAATGGATATCAGAATTAAGTAAGAGGAAGATTGGTATTCATATGATGAGAACTCATGCAGCAGGCACCTTTGCTATGAACTGTGCGTACTTAGGTATACCTTGTATAGGTTACGAAGGACTAGACACTCAGAGAATATTACATCCCAACCTGACAGTGAAAGACGGAGACTTAGATACAGCAAGAAAATTAATTAAGAAGTTGTATAACGACGAAGAATTTCTTATATTATGTAGTCAACAAGCAAGAGAGATGTATTCAAAGTATTATCACGAAAGTAAATTCACCTTATGAAAATACAGTTTATCGTAGTAGGATGGCATATGAATCAGCCGTCCCTAATAGAAGGATTAGCTACTCTTCAAAAAAACAACCCCAAAACAGTAGATGTGTTTTGGTCTTGTCATCGTGAACCTACTCAAGAAATTCAAGAAAAATTTAAATGTAAACTTTTTCACAATGGCGGAGAAGAGTGCGGAGCTTACGATCAAGCAATCGATTATTTAAATTTATCGGAAGATACTGTATGTTTTTTCTTGCATGATGATATTATAATAAAAGATTGGAATTTTATTAATGTCTGCATTGATTTACTAAGCAAAGGAGCGAAAGTAGTAGGGAACTGTTTAGATTACCCTGATAATTTTGATCCGTTTAAGTCCTACGATACAGGTATTACAGAAGAGTTTGATGGAAAACAGTTTATAGATTACGTTAAACCGGAAAATCGCCACCTGTTCACTGAGCAGCTTTTTATTAAGAAAGTACGTCCATCTTTTATTTGTATGACATATCAAAGTGTTGCACAAATAGGCGGATTTGAACCTAGAAAAGAGGCATTAATTCCCCCAACAGTTACTGATGGCAGAGTTCATTACCGTGGTTCAAAAGGACTAGGAAAGTACGGTAATCTTTTCCCTGCTCTAGTATGCTATAAAATGAACAAGGTACTAGGCTCAAATAATATAGCCTATTTAAGTAATAGATATCTAGATTCTCCCTTTGTATACGAACTAGGAAGAGGTGAATTCGATCCTAATAATCCTATGACATGAAAAATTTAAAATCGACAGTAAACGATCAAGGTAAAAAAGTTACTCAAATTATACACTTTGTAGGTGGTTCAAAGCGTACCTATCATGGGATATTGCCGGAAAGTATAAAGCAAGGTCAATTCACTAAGATGAAATGTGCTGATGGTACTATGCTTATGATAAATGATGAGAATGTTTTATGTATTGAAATTTTTAAAGAAGATTAAAATGGAACTAAGAAAAGAAATGCTACCTGTATTAAGACCTGTAGGGGGTAAGGAAGAAATTGCAGCACTAACCGAAGTTATTGAAAGTGGTTGGTGGGGAAAAGGTCCAAAAGTAGCAGAATTTGAAAAAAAGTTTGCGGAACTAGTCGGAGCTAAGTACGCAATAGCAGTCACCAGTAACTCTCACGGTCAAGACCTGGTAATGAAAGCCTTAGATATCCGTGACGGAGACGTCATCAACCCATCTATTTCCTTTATGGCAACTGCAATGATCCCGTTGTGGCAGCCTAACATAACAACCAATGTAGTGGATGTAGACCCGTATACAATGTGTATTGATCCAGAGGATGTAAAGAGAGCTTTAACTCCGAATACTAAAGCTGTTATTGCTGTTAACCAAGCAGGGGTACCTGCTCCGATCGATAAAATTAGAGAGTTTTATGATGGGCTAATTATTGAAGATTGCGCCCACAGCTGTTACACCCCCGGTGCTGGAATGCAAGGAGATATTGCAATATGGTCTTTTCAAGCAGTTAAGACTATGCCTTGTGGAGACGGCGGTATGATCACACTAAACGACAAGGCACTCTACAACAAATTAAAAGAAATGACATGGTTTGGAGTATCCTCAACATATTCTCGTGTAGCAAAGAACGACAAGGACTCTGTTTCTGGAAAACCTGGTTACACCTGGGACTATGAAGTTGATAAGATAGGTTACAAATGTTACATGATTGATATCAATGCTGCAATCTGTCTTGAACAAATGAAGAAGCTAGATACAATCTTGGATCATCGCCGTCTTATCCAGAAAGAATATAACTTGAAACTGCATTCAATAGTAGAACGTCCTCCCCATACTGAGACAGTACAGTATTACTGCGCAAAAGTACCTATTGGAGATAGAGATGATCTAATCGACTACTTGGCAGATAAGAATATACATACTTCTGTACATTTTAAACCTCTACACACATACGAAATTATTAAAAAACACTTAACACATCCGGATAGAGAACTTCCAGTAGCGGATCTGGAATGGCAAAAATTAATATCCTTACCGGTACATCCCGGAATGAGTCAAGAAGATATCGATTACGTTGTGTACTGGGTGAATATGTACTTCGATACAAAGTACGGAATTGCAAAATATATTTGATATACATGAAAGCATTAGTTACAGGCGGAGCAGGATTCATAGGCTCTAATATTGTAGATAAGTTATTAGAGAGGGGATATGAAGTTTCGATTATAGATGATCTATCTACAGGGAAGAGATCGAATTTAAATCCTAAAGCAAATCATTACGAAAAATCTTTACATAACACCTCAGTAGAAGAACTGACAGAGATATTAAAAGATCACGAAGTTGTATATCATACAGCAGCACTAGCACGAGTTCAGCCAAGTATTAAAGATCCGGTAAGGTATAATGAAGCAAACGTAACTGCTATTGTACATCTTTTAACTGCTTGTGTCGAAGCAAAAGTTAAAAGAGTAGTGTATAGTGCTTCAAGCTCTGCTTACGGGAATGCAAAAGTATTTCCTACCCCGGAGGATGCTCCAACAGATTCGTTATCACCGTACGGTCTACAAAAGTATATTGGAGAGTTATATTGTCGAATGTATAGTAAGGTTTACGATATTGATACTGTCTGTCTTCGCTACTTCAACATATACGGACCACGAATGAACTTCGAAGGAGCTTATAAGACAGTTATCGGAGTATTTGCAGAGCAAAAGAAACAAAGTCTCCCTTTAACTATAACGAATGACGGAACACAGAGGAGAGATTTTACTTACGTGAAAGATGTTGTGCGGGCTAATATATTAGCAGGAGAAAGTAAAGAGAAGTTTGTAGGTGAAGTTTTTAATATAGGAAATGGCGGCAACGTTAGCATCAACGAAGTAGCAGATATGATAGGAGGTACTAAGTCGTATGGCGAACAACGCTTAGAGCCTTTCGAAACCTTAGCAGACAATAGCAAAGCAAGAAGAGTACTTGGATGGACACCAGAGGGGGACTTAAGTGACTTTATCGAGAATGATCTATGGAACTTAGACGAACTGAAATGAAAATAACATTCGTTATTCCTTCAAGGAACAATTTAGAATTCTTACAACTAGCTTACCGCTCAATTCGCAGGTTAGGTACTACACATGAGGTATTAGTATTGAATGATGCAAGTACAGATGGTACCGCCGAATGGATAGAGGCTCAAGAGGATGAGGATCTAATTGTATATCACAATCCAGGACCAGAGCGTATTGGTATTGTAGGAATGTTCGATAAAGGTATTGAGATGGCTCGTACTGATATCATTATGGCATTCCATGCTGATATGGTAGTGTGTAAGGATTTTGATACAAATATACTCAAACATCTTCAAAGAGGTAAGGTAGTATCAGCTACAAGAGTTGAGCCACCACTACATCCAGATGGTCCAGAGAAGCTATTGAGAAACTTTGGTATTGAAGTTGATGAGTTTAAGATGGATGTTTGGTTAGACCAAGCAGAAGGATTAAAAGAAGATAAAGTTACTGAAGGTACCTTTGCACCATGGTGTATGTATAGAGAAGACTTCCTAGCCATTGGAGGTCATGATGAATTGTTTGCCCCTCAGTCTAAAGAAGATTCTGATTTGTTTAATAGGTTTGTGTTAAATGGTTACCAACTTATACAAAGCTGGGATGCGTTGGTATATCACTTTACGTCTAGAGGTTCACGATTCAATAAGCATGCAGGTGGAGCAGCAGGACAGAACTCTCAAGAGTGGTTGTATACTACAACTAAGAATATGAGAAATTTTATTCGTAAGTGGGGTACAGTTGTACTTCATGATGCATTAATGAAACCGATAGTACCTCCTAAGTATGATATAGCTTTTAGAGTAACTAATCCAAGTCTAGATTTGTTACATGCTTTAGAGCCTTGGTGTAGTTATATTCATGTAGGCGCTGATAATGAAGAGCTGGTTGAGAAGTACATTCAACAAGAGCAACCTAACACTATAATTGATCTACAGAATAGAATAAATGTTTACGATGGTGACAGCGAGATTACTATTTATATAAACGGAAACACGTTTACACAAGAAGATTATCAAGTTATTCAACAGTTGAGCGAGATTATTCAACATAGTGGTTCAGTCGGAAAGTTTGCTTTAGGTAACTTGGAAATCTCTATTCAAGAGATGAATGAATATCAAAATGATTTAATCCACATTTAATTATGGGAAAGATTAACCTTAATGATTTAGAAGACTACGAAGAGGACTATGTACCTTATGAACCTATTAAGAAAAAGAAGAAGAAAGTAACTCCTATTTATAATAAAGATTTTCCGGACGAGTTGGATAACTAACCTTTTGTTCGTATATTTAGATCAATATGAAAGAGCAATTATTAGAAACAGTTAAAGAGGTTCTCAACGAAGCTACTAAAGTAAACTTTAAAGGACATAAGTTTATACTCAGAGTAGATGTAAATGAGGACCCTAACAAGAAAGGTATTAAGGTTCAATTCCTACCAACTACCTTCGGAGCTATGTCCCCTCAAGAGCAGAACGATATCGCTATCGCTTTAGGAGACAAACTAGACTCAGGTCTAAACCGATTTGGTATGCGAGTAGAGAGAGACCGTAATTTAAAAGATAAGAGCGTTGTAGGCTTCTTTATCTACATTGAATACATCGATAAGATTATTCGCCAAGCGTTAGGTCAATCTCAAGAAGAACTTTAAAAGGTTATGGAAAAATACAAATGTTATAATACTTCTGATACTAATCAGGAGACTGTGTCTATAGTAGAAGCTGAAAATATACACGCTGCAATTAATTATTTTGCAGCACAGAAAAAGTTGTCTGTTGAGAATTTTCTTCGTATATTTAGTGTCAGCGAATGGAAACAAAAGAATACATAAGAGACGTTTTAACAGATGATCTACCTCTATCTTTTAGAGTTAAGACATTATCTAAGCCAATCGAAGAAGTGAAGAAGAAGACTTTTGTGGAAGTTATCAATCTCTTGAGAGAGATAAATGACCGAACAGATTTCATGGCTACAGAGTTAGGAATGGATGTAGTCGGGTATGATGATAAGTTCTTTCAAGCTATCGAAGGCTTATTAAAGATAGCTTTTAATAAGAAGCAAGTACTACTTATTGAAATGTACCTAAACGATATTCCGATGATGAAAGAAAACTGGGATGGTACTATTACAGTTCAGATAAAAGAAGAAGAAATACAGATAGCTTTCGAGACACCATTAGATGTCTGGAATGCTATTCAAAGATTTAATTAAGTTATATGATAAAGAGGTTTTGTAAGGTGTGTGGTGAACAGATTCACCCCATGCGATTAAAAGTACTGCCGACCGCAGTCACTTGTGTAGAGCATTCCACTACAGGTCAGAAGAGAGCTCGAACTCTCTCATTAGGTCAAGGAGATCATAATTATAATGAGATCGAGATCTTAGACGAAAAAGTATACCGTCAGGTAGTAGCAGTTGAATATGGAGAGCGATCTCCACTAGATGATCTAATTGAAGCTCAAGACTACGAAGCTGAAGCAGTATCGGATAAATCCGGAAGCTTACAGAAGAGAGCACGTCTAATCGAAAACGATGAAGATGAAGGTTACGTACTCCCAGATGATTACGATCATAACGAACTATAATGTTAGAGAAGAAGAAAGGACGGCCTAGAAAGATTCTCACTAGAGAAGATATTGAACGTGCTATTAAGATGACTAAATCTAATAAAGCAGCTGCTCGATACCTTCACGTATCCTTTCCTCATTATAAGACTTACGCTAAGATGTATGAGAATGAAGAGGGACAGACTCTTTACGACTCACATCTAAATCAAGCCGGAAAGGGTATACCTAAGTTCTTAACTAGTAAAGGTAAGGAACCAGCTATTGAAAAGATAATTGACGGAACCCTTCCGGTAGAGCACTATAAGCCTGAGAAGATTAAAAGGAAGTTAATTGCGGAAGGATATCTTAAAGAGGAATGTAAGCGCTGCAGGTACACTGAAGCAAGAGTCTTTGATAATAAAGTACCTTTAGTTCTCAATTTCAAAGATAAGAATAGACATAACTATAACCTTGATAACATAGAGATGCTATGTTATAATTGTTCATTCCTATATGCAGCTTCTCCTATATCTGAAGAGCAGGTAGCACAGATGGAGAGTTATATTGAAAGAGCAGGTATACAGGAGCATGATTGGGAGTTAGATGAATCTCATATTGAGCATTTAAAAGAGTTAGGGTTGTGGGAAGAAGATAATAGTAAGCCAGGTGATGAATTTATTTCTAGAATATGAAAAAGGTACCCCGAAGACGCCAACACGCCCAGTTAGATCAGGAAAAGAATAAGAGAAAGCTTCTAGAGAAGCATGCCGATAAGCTGCTTGAGCAAGATAAGAAGAATAAGAAGTTAAGTGAGAAGTTGCTTGATAAAGATATTTTTACTATATTTGGTGATGAAGATGAATAAAGGTTATAGTTGCTATGAGAAAAAGAAAGCATGGAAAGGTAAGTAACTTCAAATACCATGGAGTTATTATCGAGAAAGATGAGATAAGTTATCAAGTTATCCACCAGACCAAAGAATTAACCTACGCTATTCCTATCGGAAGAAAAGGTCTAGTAGGAGGAGGAGTAGAAAGATTTAAAAGATAAGTTGGTTACTTAGAAAATATTTCGTATATTTAACATGTTAAAGTAATAAAGGTTATGGGAGAGAAAAGAGGTAATTTAGTTAAGTTAGTCTATGATTTCGATACTGTGAAGGTATGTGAGATAGGAGTAACTAAGGAAGAAGGGATTACGTGGTACCGAGTAACAGCTAAGAGATTTAGATCATGGGATGGACCTAGAAGGTTAACTGGTCCTATCGAACAACCAGGTCACGGAATAGAAGCTTTCCAGAATATCGAAATGGAGACTATTGACTACGAAGGACCTCTTTACTTATATGAAACTAATATAAGGAAAGAAAAGGAAGGAACTGAAACTTACTGTGAACCAATTAAATCAGAGATAGATGAAACGCTTTACGTTCGACCAGGTAACAGACTTTAGTGATTTTTTTTCTGGAAGCAATCACGAGATAACAGATGCAATTGTAGAAGGAATTAAAGCAGCTATTGAAGCAAAGAAAGAAGAAGCAGAATTATTTGAGCTAGGCTTCCATGAAGAGGATGACTTCTTCGAAGTATCTCTACAGAAGGATGAATGGCCTCAAGCTCTTAGCGCCTGTATGACTAAGTACGAAGACGCTGAGATGTATGATCAGGTTATCGATACCTTCGAATTACTAAGAGAAGCAACAGATTTACTATAATGGCTTACATTCCAAAAGATACAGTAAAAGAGAATAGGGTACAAGAAGTCTACTTTGAAGATGACGATGTAACTATCAGGTATACTTTTAAGTTTAATCGAATGGTAAAGTCTGAGATCTTTTACGGAAGAGGTTATAAGTCTCCTCAACAGGAGTTAGATGAGATGAATAAAGGACTGCCGAAGACTAAGCGTAAGTACCTCGACGACGAAGGAAAGATAGTAGGTTACTTAACTGCTAAGAAAAAAGGGTTAATCTAGTTGGAATTAAGTAACTTAGTTCGTATATTTAAGTATAATAAAAAAGATAAATGGTTATGAATTACTTGACTAAAGAAGAGCTTAAAGCCCAATGCCCTGTAGCGTTCGCTACTCAACCGACTAACGATGCGGTAACTGATAAGTATGTTCACATCTCTACTGAGAAGGTGATCGATGATTTAGAAAAACTAGGATGGAAACCTGTAGAAGCTACTCAGCGTAAAGGCAGAGGTAAGAAAACTATCTTTAGTAAACATATGGTACAATTCCAGAACCCAGACATTATCGTTAAAGGTGATGATGGTGATGATGCTTTCCCTCGCATACTACTTACAAACTCTCATGACGGTATGACCTCATTCCAGTTCCGTATGGGTATCTTCCGTTTAGTATGTTCAAATGGATTGGTGATCGCTACTGAGGAGTTTGAGTCATTTAAGATTCGCCACAAAGGATATACCTTTGAAGAATTACGTGAGGTAGTTCTGAAGGCTGTAACTGATCTACCTAATAAGGTTGAGGTTATGAATAAGATGTCTCAACGAGAATTATCAAAAGAAGAACAACGTAAGTTAGCTTTAGATGCTTTCTTAATCCGCTCCGGAATTACTCCTGGTAGTGAGGAAGCTAAGAAGAAAGACTATGATGAAGAGACTCTAGATGAGATCTTGGAAGTACGTCGTCAAGCTGATGAAGGAGATACTCTCTGGAAAGTATTCAATCGAGTACAAGAGGCTGTCACTCAAGGAGGCTTCTCAGCAGCTTTAAAAGGTGCTAAGGTGCGTAAGGTTCGTAAGATTAAATCTTTCGAGAAAGATACTAAGATCAATCAAGAGCTATTCAAACTAGCTACAGCATTGATTTAAAAAAGATAGGGAGGTTAGTTGCCTCCCTTACTTATTTTTCGTATATTAAGGTATAAGAAAAAGATAAAGGTTATGAAAATTAGATTCCAAAATCCCTTCCTACACATCACTGCTATAGGTACTCTAATCCTCACTCTAATTACTGGGGGTTTAGCAGGATTGCTTTACGCATTTATTTTCGGAATATGCTTAAGTCAGTTGCGACTTAATGCTAAAGAACGTCAACAAGAACAGGAGTAATGCTATTCGAAGTATTTAATAACAACAGTGAAGGTAAGTTAGTTTCTTTTATTGATTATAGAGAGAGCTCTGCATACGACTTGACCAAAGAGCAGATAGCAGATAGTATTACTATAGTGAGAAAACACCGCTATGAAAGTAAGAATAAGTTCTATGGAGTAGTCAGACAAGGAGAGAAAGCTTTTATGATTCCAGAATGGAAAGAGGTTCACCCTAAGACTAACTACGAAGATATCTATTACAAGGAACCTAAGAAGAAGGTTGATAGAAAGAAGCTAGGTAAATGGGAGTTTAAATCCAGTTCAAGCGATAGTACGTACATTGTGAAAGAGATGCCGGATGGTAGATTGAATTGTGATTGTTGGGGCTTTAGGGCTCATAGGAAATGTAAACACGTGAAAGAGGTTTCAATAGAATTGGAGTTATGATTTTACTAGCAATAGGAGTAAGCTTCTGGTATATTATATTCATGATATACTGCTTGATCGGAAGAGCAAGAGAGATTATAAAAGAAACAGCCGAGGGGCGGGGGGCGTGATCTCTCCTCGCACCGAAGGTGCCACGCGCATATTTCAAAAAAGCCCGCAGGGCTTTAAACAGTAACTTAGAGTAAAATGAAACAGAAAGTAATTAATGCAGAGTACAGAAAGGATAGTAATACCTTTCCGGATTGGATGAAGTATGAAGTAACTATCTTGAATGAAGATGGTACTACTCAGAAGATACCAGCTTACGGCAAGGACCTACAGGATGCATTGTCCAGGGTAGTTCATGATAAGAAGGTTAAGCAGATAGAGAGTAAGGCTAAGAGAATTCCGGACCTAGTGTGGGCGGTATTATGGTTTGGATATATCTTTGGATGGACGATGATGACCTTGCAGGTATCATCTAATGAATATAAGGGGTTGTTATTCCTTGCAGGCATAGCCTTGATCACAAGTCTTACCTTGAGATTGAAGATATGGTTTAGATTAAGGAATAGAGATAGAGGGTGATAGATAGCGGGAGTCATGATTGGAGTTCAGATGATTATAAAGAAGAAGATAAAGGGTATTACTCAGATGATTACGAAGACTACACAGACGACGATTGAAGGGTTTGATAAGCCGGATATACATGAGGCATATAATAAGTGTATAAATGTGATAATGAAATGTAGGACGGAGGAACAGCTGATGAATGCCGAAAGGTATCTGAGACATTATGAGAGACTAATGCAAAACTCCTACCTATACCCTACATTAACTAAATCATTTAAACGTAGGACAGTACGTAGACTCCTTTCTATTCTAAAGCTAAAGAGTAAGGACTTCAAAGACTTATAAAGAATAGAAGAAAACCGTAGCGTATATAATCATATAATGATAGATCTATATTTTCATATAGAGATATAAAGAGTGTAGGCAGTTAAAGTAAAGAGTGAAGTTAAAGTGACAGGTTAACATCAGGCGCATGCATACCCCTTCCAGGATTTTTTCTATATAGAGCAAACCGTCAGGTAACCGTCGGAAAACCGTCAAGATAGCCAACCGTCAGGTAACCGTTAGGAAATCGTTGGCAAACCGTCTAAGAGCAAACCGTTCATATAATGGTTATAGAGAAGGATCCAGTTAAAGTAAAGCTTTAAGTGGGATAAAGTTTAACAAAGTTTGTTGGTTAGTTGGATGTCTGGGTAATAGTTCTTATATTTAACATGTTAAAGAAAGAGATAATAAAGGTTATGAGAAACAATCGCACAAACAACAATTTCTACCCTCAGGGTTACTTAGGTAAGATTGCTTACCACATGTTCAAAGGAAACTTTGATAAGGTTCAGTACTTTGCAAAGAGACAGGTTCAGACTTACGGAGACATCTCGGAGGATGATGATCGTATTATCAATCGCCTAGTGCTTGACTTCAAACGCCAGCAGGAGGCAGAGGAACGTGAGTTCCAGTCGCATTTGGGACGGATCTGATTCGAGTTAAAGTAAAGCTTTAAGTAAATTACAGTTAAAGTGATGCTTTAAGTGAAAAGGTATTGGAAAACTTTTCCAGAAAGTAGTTGGATATATGAGAGATAGTTCATATATTCAGCTCTTCTTATAACCTTTCCCAGACACTCGCGTACCCGCCCGTCTACTCTTCCGATCTTATCTCAGGATCAGGCCCGTCTTCCCATCTAACTTACCTTAATATAAGAAGAATAAACCAGACTACCAACTAACTCACAAAGTTTTTTTATTTTAAATTAAAGTTGGATCGTAAGGATATAGTTCTTATATTTAGAATGTAATAATAAAAAGAGATAGTTATGTTAGTATTTACATTAGTGTTGTCAATGTTGTTTATCGGAGCTGGAGCTTTGTATTTCTCAGATGATTTAAAGTAGAGGTTATGAGTAAGTTAGAGTTTAATACAGAGTGTACGGTATCGATCTATCCATCAGTAGAGATGATGAATAAGATGGGGTATAAGTCGATGTATGATATGTCAGATGATCTTAAGGATGTAGTAAAGATCAACTACCCAGGTCTTCTGGAAGAGGGTTATGCACAGTTTGATCCGGAATCAGAAGGGTTTATGGTCTACTGTACTGATAGGGATGTACAAGAGACGATTTACGATGAGTGGAAAGAATTTGTAAATAGTTGTATTTAAAGTTGCCTCCTAAGAGATTAGTTCTTATATTTACATTGTAATAAAAAGATAAGGGTTATGAATAAGACACAAGTACGTCGTTTGAAAGTTAACAGAGCATTGAAGGCTCTAATCATTAATCACAATGCATTCAACATCGAGGATGCTGATGGTGGCAGAATGGATTTCTGTGTAGAGGGTCCTTACGGACATACTTACCAGTGTCAGTTTACTAGAAATGGATTTGATGTTGCAGTCTATGATGCAATTGGTTTAGCTGGAGATGGATGGTCAGAAGATGATCACAGAATCCAGCAGACTGCTAGTGAGTTAGAATTCTTGATCAATGCTACAGTAAAGAAAGAATTGGAAAAAGTGGAGGCATTAGTTGCCTCCGCTTAATTTAGTTCGTATATTTACATTGTAATAAGAAATAAAGGTTATGGTTAACGTAAAGGCACTATTGAAGAGAATGAAGTACGAATTGGCTGAAGAGCAGTCAAGCTGTACTACACATTGGTCAGATGAGCAGTTTGAGGACTTCGCTAACATCATCGAAGATCTAGAAGAAGCTATTAAGAAAGATGAGAAAGTAGTTGTTTAATTGCAATTTCTTTCTTATATTTACATTGTAATAGAAAATAAAGGTTATGTTGACAGCAGTTCAAAGAAGCGGAGAAGATGATATGGGGTTCACTTGGTTTGAGGTTTTCCGGAATGGTAAGACTACAGGCAATTCATTTAATGCTCTAGATGAGGATCACGCTATCAGAATGTTTAAACAATTTCGGGAATAAGTTGGATCGTATTGATTTAGTTCTTATATTTACATTGTAATAAAAAATAAAGGTTATGTTAGTAGATCACACATCATTCAGTCGTAAAGACGCACAAGCAGTACAAATGTTATTAAGCGTATACGCAGAACACTTCGCTGGAGAGTATTTTCATATTGCAAAGAACGAACGTTCCGGAAATGTATATATGAGTTTCGATCATACAGCGGTATGTCCATTTGTAACTTCGGATGGGGAGCTGTTTTTTGAAGTGTTCAATTTCGAAACAAATGAAACGTTTGAAACAGATTCGATTAAAGAAGCAGAATATGCTAATGAAAATATTTTTACAGCATAAGTTGGTTACTAAGTATTTAGTTCTTATATTTACATTGTAATAAAAAATAAAGGTTATGTTAGTTAGATGTGTTAAGGGTTTTAAGTTAGATGGCGGTTCATTAGGTATTCTCAGAGGAGAGGTATTTAAGCAAATGGATTTTGGAGATGATATTGATGGTTGTGATTTTGAAGCAACAGATTTATCTCGCTTTCCTGGATCAGTTATTTTCTTTCCGGAAGATGTATTGGTAGAATATTTTGAAATAGTCAGCGAATAAGTTGGCTATTCAAGATTTTATTCTTATATTTACATTGTAATAAAAAGATAAGGGTTATGAATAATTTGTACAGCTTAGATTGTGTTTTCTACAGAGAGAGTTTTGGATCGATTAATGAATTGATCGATGATGTTGTGTCTTCCGGAATGGATCCTAATTATGAAATTACCAAGAATGGTGTAAAGACAGGTGAATGTATTATTGATTTAATTCAATTTTAAGTTGGATCGTATTGATCTAGTTCGTATATTTACATTGTAATAAAAAATAAAGGTTATGGTAAAGGTTTTGAAAGCTGAAGAAGCGAGAATTAACGGAACGTATTTGGTGGGATATCTAGAAGATGTCAATTTCATGGACCTGGTAACGGGTTTAGGTGAACCTACTTTTGATGATCCTTCCGGAGATGATAAGGTTCAAGTTGAATGGGTTTGTAAATTCAATGGTAAAATATTTACGATTTACGATTGGAAAACTTATGATCGTGAATTTACTGAGCATAGTTTGACGAAATTCAATGTCGGAGGTAAGGATGTTTCCGGTTTGGAAGTTCAGGAATTTATCGAATTTGTCAAAGGGCAGATTGAGTACGCATACGATAATTTTGATTTAGCATGATATATAAAGTAAAATTACTAGGCAAAGTTCTAGCTCAGTTCAAGGATGACTTTGAACGGGCTAGGGATTATGCCGATAGGTTTCCGGCAAAGGATAATGTCGAGGTCTATGAGAATCAGAATTTAGTTTTCATAAAGTTTAACAAATAGTTGCTTAACCGAATATTAGTTCGTATATTTACGAAGTAATAAACAAACAAATAAAGGTTATGAAAAAAGAAATGGAATTAGAATTGCAGCTTCAAGAAGCTCAGACCGCTTACGGAATGTTATTCGATCAGAAAGTAAGTGCTCGTACGACTGTTATCGCTAATGCATTTAGTGAATTTATTGCTCCGGAAAATACTCGTTTGAGTGCTCGTGAGAAGAGTGTTGAATTTGATCTTATGGAAGATCGCTACGCTAATACTTTGGCTCGTCTAGAGATTAGAGATGCTTACGATGATGATTACCGCAAGACGGGGTACGAAGGTGCTTACCGATTCAATAGCGGAGGTGATAAGGAGATCAAGTTCCTTCCGGCAATGGCTGAGTTCATCAAGATTGCTTCTGATAAGGTTGATAAGATATGTAAATTGTTTGTTGATATCGATCAGTCTTTTGGTCCTAAGATGCTAGAAGCTAGAAAGGTACGTGATGGTATTCAGAGTGAATTGAATGAGATCGATTACGCTCGTCAGCAAGCTAAGAAGGATGCTATCTTAGATCTTATGAAGTCGGAAGAAGGATTTGTACCTCTATCTGCTAAACCTAATAAGGAGTACGGATGGAATCAGACTACGAGTCTTCAGATGAAGTTCAACTGGGAAGTTAGAAGCCCAGCTCTTATCAAAGTTATAGGTCAGTCTGCTTCCGGAAAGAGTGTTAAGGTTCTAGTTAGTATCAATCGTTACGATAATAGTATGTTTACTTACGAGCCAGAGACTATTCGAATGGAGAATCTTCAGAGCTTTATCAACCGAGAGGTTAACTTCAGAGATCGAGTTGAATCAGAGTTAGAGGGATTCGAGATCGTACAAGGGTTGTTACTCTAAGAGATAGAATATAGAAATGCCTTAGGCCGCCTTAGTGCGGCTTTTGGTGGTGCCGGAGGTCGCAGTCGACCTGATTCTTGGTCCTCCCTCTGGCGCCTTTATTTTTATTACCGAAGGAAGAGCTGGCTTATGCCGGCTTTTCTGGGTTAAGAGTTGCTAGTCTGAATTATATTTCGTATATTTACGTAGTAATAAAAAGAAAGAGATATGTTTAAGTTAACGCAGTACAGAAGATTAGAGATGGATAGTTTGTTTAAAGGCTATGCAAATGGATTTATCACTGATGATGAATTAGATTTCATGCTCGATATTACACTTGGTGAGGTAAGTAATGTTCAATTTTAAGGAATAAGAGTTATGAAGTTAGTTAGAGAATTTACTTGTACACTTACTGGGGATGAATGTGTAGTTGTCCTGAATGCTTTTAATCAGGAGGTCTGTCTTCTTAAGTCAGAGTACTTAGAGATAAAGTCTAATGTTGCTCATGATAAGCGAGAGCTTGAAATGGAAATAGGTTAAAATCTTTTTCCGGAATAGTTGCCTCCCTGAGGCATAGTTCGTATATTTACAGAGTAATAAAAAGAAAAGGTTATGACTTACGAGCAAATTGAAAAGATGAGCAAAGACGATCTAGTCTATGCATTCAAAAGACTAACTGAGATCGCAGAAGATGCTTCTAGCCAGTTCAAAGAGATGGAAGCTAAGTACGATACCATAGACGAGGACTACTGCGCTCATAGCCACATCGGTTACTGTGAAGCAAGCTTTAGCATCCTGCTAGGACGTCTAGAGAGTGTTGTGGATGTGCTAACAAAGAAGTAACATTCCGGAAAAAAAGTTAGGGAGGTAGTTGCCTCCCCGGCTTTACTTTCGTATATTTACTATGTAATAAAAAATAAAGGTTATGTCAAAGGTTTTAGATTATGTTTACGCTTCAGAAGTAATTAACAACTACAAAGAGTCTATCAAAGCTCGCAATGAGAAGAACGATTGCTTTGTAAGAGCGGTAGCTAGTGCTTCTGGAAGTTCATACGATGCTGCTCACAGCTATGTTAAGGATACTTTCGGCCGTCAAGAGCGCCAAGGTACAATGTTCGTTGACTCTACTATGCTACAGATAGAAGGTAAGCTCCAAGAGTTCGGTCAAGTAAAGGTTAAGTTCGAGAAGCTAGAGAAGAAGCTAGTAAGAAATACTTATAAGCTTCATGGTGAACTGATCGATAGAAAGAAGACAGTTAAGTCTTTTATCAAAACGAACCCTAAAGGTACTTTCATCGTACTAGTAGCTGGTCATGCTTTCACAATCAAAGATGGAGTGCTGGTAGATAATCAAGGTGAGGAGTTCAGACCTACTAGAAAGGTTCAGAGTGCCTATAAGGTCATAGAGGAGACAATAGATCCTCAGCTTAAACTCTTCTAAGATAGAGATATAGAGATAGGGCCTTAGGGCCCTTTTCTTATGTATATAGATTGATGGTCTCTGGAGTGCATCTAGATAGCAAGGTGACGTCAAGGTGATAGCACTGTGACAGAAAACTGCCAGTAAATTTCACTAGACGGTTTTCTCAACGGTTATCTGAGCCATACTAGGTTGCATATTTCTGATGAGATTTTGAATATAGGGGATATATATTGATATATTTAAAGAGAAATTGGTACCTACTAACTCTTTAGTTAATTAATAGTTGATCTTTTCTTTATATCCTGTTTCTACTCTGTTAATCTCTCGACTAAGAGCTTGAGTCTCTAACAGAAGTAATCTCTGCTCATCCATAAACTTATTATCCAGTTTATCAATCCTACTATCGATGGTACGGTGTATACCTTCGTAGTGTTTAAGAAAGTCTTCATCGAGTTTGTTAGTCTCTCTAATGATTCTACTTTCTAAATTGCTTGTCTTATTCAGAACATCCATATAGATATTCTCTTGTTCTCTTTGGAGGTTATCAAGATCCTTTCTTAGAATTTTGATTGCCATATAATTCACAGACGTACCCGCAACCATCAATAGAATGATGACAGCACATACACCTAAAATAAATGATGTAATTTCCATAGTTTTAATTTTTTAATGTCAAAGAACGTTCGGTACCAAATCCCGTTATTAGTTTAATATACGAACTTTTTGAGTAAGAAACAAGAAAACCTAAGAAAAAAATTTTGATAGATTTTTCTATATAGGAAAGTATATAGGTATATATTTATATATAGATAATAGAGTTATTCTCTATTTATAGTTATGAAGCCATTAGATCCTTCCTTCTTTGATATGTTTGATTACTCCGATGGAGAGGATCTTGAGAGAGCAGGCATGATTGATTCTCTAAGCGATTACTTAGAGCATCCTTATTTGCTATTCGGCTCAGTGATACGAGGTGTAGAGAATTTCTATATAGTAAGAGAGATGTATACCCGTACCTATAAGGAGGAATTTGAGAGAGTAGAGGAGAACGTTAAGAGTAAGTACTTTAATAGATTGTATACGTTCTTAGAAAGATTCGATGAGAGCGATGATGATTTCATAGCCGAAGCCAAGAGATTTGAAGTACCCGAATCATCCTACGCTCTTATATCTCTACGCTCTTACTTTGAAACTAAAGAGGAGTATGAGAAGTGTGCTAAGATCCAGTCTATATTCACAAAACTTTCTCTAGATGAGAGTTGCGTATATGATTTTTAATTCGTATATTTAAGTAATTAAATAAAACGGTTATGATTAATGGAATCCTTACTTACATCTTCATTGGTGTTATTTGTAATTTTGTATTTGACTTACTAGTCAATCAATTAGAGATAGAAGAGCAGCGCTTTACTATCACCGAGCGCATCGTTACTACGGCTTTATGGCCTATAGCGTTAGCAGTATTTATATATAATTTTCTTAAAGGATTATTTAAATCATGATAAGAGATATAATTACCTTAGAGAAGGCTATTAAGTTAGAATCTGAGTCTCTCTTGACTCTATACTACCCCAGTACCTCCTATGATAACCTCCCAGATGTTCTTTCTATAGAGAAATATACTGATAACTTCATCTCTTACGCTAAAGAGCACTCTAGAAAGCCAATAGACTCTCTCATACACCTTTTATCACCAGAGTACGAGGTAGAGGTTCAAATGCCATTCGATGAGAAGACCGGAACCTTTCATTGGGTACGGCTCTTTGGTAAGATACAGCAAGTATCCTCTATTGTATCCGAGGAGAAGCACCGTGGGTGGGTCTACCTCTTAACTAACCCTGCTCATCCCGAACTTATCAAGATCGGTAAAGCTGTTACGCCTTCATCCCGCATCAAAGGCATTAACGGGGCAGGTACCGTAGATGAATGGTCTTTAAGAGCAGCTATGCCTGTCTCGGAAGACTATACCGTTGAGAATCTCGTACATACACAATTGGCACAATATAGAAGAGACTCTAACCAAGGATCTTCAAGAGAATTTTTTGAAGTTCCGCTATCGTTAGCAATGAGCACTTTATTAGAAGTATCCGAACCATTTAAAGCAGGAGATCTTGTATTATATTAAAATTTGCGTGTCAACTTTTTTCGCGCTCGCGGCGCGTGGTAAAACTTTTTTATAAAACGCTTGCTTCCCCGAGATATTTTTATTAACTTAAAGGTATATAAGATATTATATAGTATAATATAAATTATATATTAATATTAATATAAAGAATAATACTTAGTAAAGAAATATGAGAAACAAAGAATTATTTCAACAAAAAGTTACTCGTCTTGAATCTATGATGAATAATATAGGTAGAGCAGTATCTTTAAATGAGCAACAACAAGCTTTCGATGGTATCGAAAGAGCTAAAGTTATGCTCAATGACCTACAAACTATGTTAAACCGAGAATCAACTACATTTGAGTAATATGCTTACTGCTGAACAGATTTTAGAGAATTATAATAAGCATCTTGCTATTATTAACTCATCTATCACCGGTGATCGACGTGATTTAGTGCTTTCTATGATAGAAACCGTTGGAGAAACCTATGTTATGTCACCTGCTAGTGGGAAATCGTGGTATCATAATGCTTTTGCCGGTGGTTACGTTGATCATGTCAATAGAGTCGTTGAAACTGCGGTGAAAATGATGAAATTCTGGGAATCGATGGGTGGAACTATCGATTTTACCCAAGAGGAACTCGTTTTTGCTGCTCTTTTCCATGATTTAGGTAAAATAGGTGATGGAAACAGTGCTGGATACATTGAACAGACTGATAACTGGCGTAGAGATAAGCTAAATGAGATGTACAAACCTAATCCTGAGTTAGATTTCATGATGATCCCTGATAGATCTCTATACATACTCCAGAAGTTCGGTATTCAAGTATCTCACAAAGAGTATTTAGGTATCAAACTACACGATGGTGTCTTTGATGACGGGAATAAGCCATACTTCTTTAGTTACAACCCAGACTCTCGTATGAGAACTAACATAGTCAACGTTCTACACATGGCAGACTACATGGCTTCTAAGGTAGAATACGATATGTGGAAGAGAGATGGTGGAAAAACCACTCCATCTACTCAGAAAACTAAATCTTCCACAGGTAAGACTATTAAATCATCAGAAGGACTTAGTAATTTTATAAAAAATATTTAGAAATGTTGGTTTTATCAATTATTTTAGCTATATTACTGATTATACTTGGATACTTTACTTGGAATTTACTAAGAAAAGTAGAAAAGTACGAAGATATAGCACAGTATCAACAAAATTATATCGAGAATGTATCCACCGTTATTGGTGAATCCTCAAAAAGGTTACGTGAAGTTGATGAAAAAGGAACTTTTGAGTCGGATGACGAAATTGGATTTTTCTTCAAAGGGGTAAAAGAGATACAAAGTATACTTGATGAGTTTAACCTTAACGTAACCGATGGGCAGAAAAAAGAGCAAAGCTAATTACTTTACCCAAGAAACCGAAGATGCAATCGTAGCTTATAATAATTCAAAAGATTTTGAGTTTAGGAATAAGATTTTTAGTGATAGGATTTATTACCCTCTATACAAGCTAGCAGAAAACATAATTCATACTTTTAAATTTTACTATACCGATGTAGACGATCTCGAGGATTTAAAACTTGAGGTCGTTTCCCTGTTAGTAGAAGAGAAGTTACATATGTTCGATCCTACTAGAGGAGCAAAAGCATACTCGTACTTTGGAACTATTGTTAAGCGTCACTTAATTAATTATAATAATAAGAATTATAAGAGAGTTAAGCAGCAGACAACTATGGATGTATGGGAAGGAAGTTACGATTTCAACACTCCTGAGATTCACCCCTACGCATTATCTTTAAAACAGGTATTTGATATGTACATCGATGAAATGTATGATAAGTTAGATGACCTGTTCACTAAAGATGCTGATAGACAGATAGCAGACGCCGTCTTAACGTTATTTAAAAAACGTTACGACTTAGATATTTTCAAAAAGAAAGCTCTCTATATTTACATTCGAGAAATAACCGGTACCGAAACACCGTACCTCACCAGAGTCATAAACGTACTAAAAGAAGAGTTCTATATAATCTACAACGAACTTAACGAAAAAGGGTTAATTGACTTAAATAAGTACTGATTCTATTTATAAAAGAAAAGGTATGGGGTTAGATAAAACACTCTTTAAAGAAAAATCTTTTTCCGACGTACTAGAAGAGATCTACACTAATTCTAAGAAGAAAGAAAAGCAGATCAATACTCTCATCGGAGAACTTAAACCTCTTATTGAAAACATAGGAGACGCTACTCTTGTTGTTCCTATGATTGCTAACTACTTAGAGATAGGTGTTAAGAATGATAAACACTTAATTGATATGCTTGCTGTTGTACAACGTATGGAGAATGCATCTAAAAACGGTGATGCAGCAGGATTTGAACTAGGCGCTGATGAGCTTGCTCAAATCTTAGAGCAGATGGAAGAGGAAGCAGAAGAGCCTAAGCAAGGAGAATAATGTCAACAGAAACTAGATACGGATCAACAGGTACAGGTAATATATTTGAAGTACCGGCAACTTCAACATCCCAAGGTAGCTTAACTAACAACTGGGCGCAGGTTACAGGTACCTCTTTTACCGATTCCACATTAGATACTAATGGCGTTCGGTATCGATCTATTGGATCAAGTGTAGGTCGAGAAGATGGTACTGCTTACCCATTCTACCAGAGTCTAAAAAATGTACCTGTAATTGGAGAAGTTATATTAGTAATTCCCGGACCTAAAGCTGGAGGTGATTCAAGAAGCGCTTCTGGTGATTATTATTTACCTGCATTAAATATATGGAATAACCCTCAAGCAGGTCGTTCCAGCGCAGGTAACTACCTCCCCGAAATTAAAGATGGCTGGCAAGAAACAATAGACAACAACCCTCTGTATCCATTCCCAGGAGATGTAATATTAGAAGGCCGAAAAGGACAGAGTATAAGATTATCTGAAAGTTTATCAAAGACTCCCTGGCAAGGTGCAAGAGCTGATCTTTCTACTATTGCTATAGTAAGCGGGATCAACACAACAGGTCGTCCTGAAGAATTTGTAGTCGAAGATATAAATAGAGATGCGTCTTCTATATACCTTTTACAAGGTCAGAGAATCCCCTTAGAGACTACACATCAATGGAAGCGTGGAGAAATTACAAGTTATGGAACTCAGACCTTACCTCTAGATGCTAAAAGTTACACAGGTAACCAAGTAGTGCTTAACAGCGGCAGGGTATACCTTAATGCCTCTTCCGAACACGTATTGATATCCGCTCAACAACATGTAGGGTTATTAGGAGATCAAGTTCATATTGACGGAGTGAATAGTATAAATCTTGCTGCGCCCATCGTATCACTAACAACAGCAGCTAGAAACCCAGCTGTTAAAGGTAATGAGCTATTATTAGAAATTGAAAATTTATACAGTAGGTTACTAAGCTTAACCGAAACATTATCTGATACTTTAAGCGAGATTAATAAAAACACTGATACCGCAGAAGAATTAAAAGACTTCCTAATAGGTCGATTAGATAATGATAACCAAAAGCTAGTAGAATCACTACTATCTAAAACCGTACTTTTAAGTTAACCATGGCAACACTATTAGAAGAATTACAGAAAGTACAGCCCTGTGATGGTAGAAGTTTAATTCAATTAATAACTCAACGCGTCATCCAAGAGATTACTCGTCTAAAAAGACAGGCGTGTGAAGAGGTAGCAAATACATTCTCAACTTACGGATTAGAGAATATTTACCCCTGTGATTACTTAACAGAGGAGTTCTTAGAGAAACTACTAACTACAGAACCTACAGAAGCTATCTCATCTGTATTACTAAGAGCAGGTTACCCTCCTCATCTCCTAAAAGCATTTGTACAGGGGTTTGATGAGTTATCTGATGAAGAACTTCAAGAGATGTTAGAGTGGACTCAACCTCGTACCGGTATTCGTATTCATCCTAAAACAAGTAAATATTTTAGAACAGAAACAACCACTACTCTTTCTACCAGTATAACAGAACTAGTCGTAACTAGAACTCAACAAGTCACTAGAGATTTAACTCCTACTGAACTTGCAAATCTACGAGAAGAACGTAAAACCGAGCAAGCAAAGAAACAGGAATTAGAACTTGAAAAACAAAAGCAGGAATTTTTCGAAACTGTACGTAAAGAGAGTCCTAGAGCATTAGAGTTAATTTTAGGAGAAGGACCTAGAATAACCCGAGAAGAATACCAAGGTACAGGATTTAGCTCCCTCGCATTAACCCTAGTACAGGAAGCTCAGAACAACAAGTACATGTCTGAAGAAGTATTTAATAGTTATGCTAGTTTAAAGAAACCGGTTAATGAAGGAGGGTTTAATCAATCAAGTAGTTACTGGGGATACGGTACGTATGGTTTTGGAATCGGAGGTGAAATTGAAGAAGTAACCGTAACTGCTTCAGCACTTCCACAAGAAACTCTTACCGTCACTGAGACAGAAACATTTACCGAAACTGAAGAAATAGTTACCACAGAAGAGATCACAACAACAACCGTGGTATTATCTGAAAACGAAGTTAAAGAAGTTCGTGAATTTTATTTAAATCAAGGAATAGGTAACATAGTAAACTTTTTAGCTGAAAGTCTAGGAACTGAAGTAAACAGCCAACTACAATGTCCAACTCCGGATACGACTTCAAGACTAATAACCCGTGTCACTAACCTAGCAAGAGTAGTAAATGACGTTAAACAGACAATCACTACATTACAGCAAATAGTAAATGCTACATCTGCAATATTTAACTTATTAAGTAGGATTGTAGATATCTTAAAAAAAGTGATTATCGCTGCTCAACCAGCTATTATCGCTGCAGCTTCAGCGCTATTTACAGCTGGTATTGCTGCTATACTCAATAAAATTACAGGAGCTGCTCGAAGTATCATCACTAAGTACGAACCGCAGATTGAGAAATTAGATAAGCAGATTTGTGCTGCTGCTGGTTCATTAACTTTTGTAGTAGCTAATATAAACGTAGTTGATGCTTTTATTAGAGTTATTGATGAACTATTAAGAAACTGTATACAGGAACTATCTAATTCTAATGATGCACTATCAACCGCAGTAGCATCCGCATTAACCCCTATCACAGGGAATCCTCGCGGATCTGGAGATATTGAGTATAGAGGATATAAAATTGAAGTAAGAACTAAAGCAAGCGATAATACATTAAAACAACGTTACGCTGTAGGATTAGATTCGAATAATGTAGCAGCTATCGAAGGTCCGTTATCATATAGTGCTGACGCAGAAATACTTATCGAAGAATTAAAATATAGAATTGACACATATTTAGGCTAAATCTATTTATAATTATGAAAGCATCCGATTTTAAAAAAATTATTAAAGAAGCAGTAAGAGAAGCTATTAGAGAAGAACTCTCTGAAATGCAGCAACCGGTACAAGAGCAAGTTCAAAAACAGCCGCTCAAATCTACCGGGAACTCTATCTTAGACGCCCTCAACGAGACTAAAAGTAGTATGACCTCAGAAGACTACAGAAACATTGGAGGAGATTTTAGAGCTGATATGGCTCAAAGTTTTAATAAAGCAGCATTCACTCCTAAAGGTAGAGCTGTAAAACCAGCCTCTGATGACCCTAGAGCAGTTAAAGCAGCAGTAGCTTCTGCACCTAAAATAGGTTTAGACTTATCTCAGTTAGGATTTGTGAATAAAGCAGCCGCTATTGTTAACGAGGTAGATAGAAAACAAAAAGAAAAGTTTAACGTATAATGGCATATAAGGTTCAAAGAATTAATCCTCTAGACTTACAGCCCAGGAAAGCTGTAGGAGTAGCTTTACCTTTTTCAGGTAGAGCTGTTTTTAATTCTACATATACCTCTAAAGAAGCTGTTAGATCTAATTTAATTAACTTTTTCTTAACAGGAAAGAACGAAAGAGTTTTTAATCTTGATTTTGGCGCTGGACTACGTAATATGTTATTTGAAGGGATAACTCAAGAAAAAATTGAAGAACTAAAATTAAATATAATAAAGTCTCTAGAACTATATTTCCCACGAGTACAGGTTTCTAGCTTAAATCTCAAAGCATATCCCGATCAAAACTTAATAAACTTTGAACTTAAGTACTCTGTAGTACAGACAAATATACAAGACGAGATATCAATTAATTTTGAACAATAATGGCGCAACAGAGAGAAATACAGTATTCAAATAAGACTTTTAGTGATTTCCGTAAACAGTTAATTGATTACGCTAAAAACTATTTCCCTGACTCTTATAACGACTTCTCACCAACATCACCCGGTATGATGTTTATGGAGATGGCAGCTTATGTAGGAGATGTACTTTCTTTCTATCAAGATATACAGCTACAAGAGACCTTCTTGCAATACGCTCAAGAACCAGGTAACCTTTATAACTTAGCGTATATGATGGGTTACCGTCCAAAAGTTACATCTGCAGCAACTGTAATGCTAGACTTATACCAGCAAGTACCATCCAAAAACGCAGGTACAAACGCAGTACCGGATTACGACTACGCTATTACTCTTGATAATAATGCTGTAGTTCAAAGCACCACTAATCCTGCAGTACAGTTCTTAATTCAAGATAAAGTTAGTTTTAACTACTCCTCATCTTACGATCCTACAACTGTATCAATTTACGAAACAGCAGGAGGTAATATTACTAAATTCTTATTAAAAAAGCAAGTAAAAGCAATATCTGGAGAAATAAAAACAGCCACAGAAAATATATCCTCAGTAGAGAGATTCAAAACTATAACTATAAACGATACGGATATTATCGGTATATTAGATGTTACTGATGGAGATGGTAATGTTTGGACAGAAGTACCCTACTTAGCTCAAGACACTGTTTTTGAAGAAAATACTAATACTGCAACCGACAGCAACTTAGTACCATATTCAGTAACACTCCAAAAAACACCTCGTAGATTTGTAACCAGGTATACCTCAACAGGTGCTATTCAATTACAATTTGGTGCAGGTCAAACCGGAGAAGATGACACTGTAATCACACCAGACCCAACTAACGTAGGACTACCATCTCAAACTATCGGAGTAACTAAGATTGATGTAGCTTACGATCCATCAAACTTTATGTTTACAGGAGCTTACGGTTTAGCACCTAGCTCTGATTTAACTATTAGGTACATTGTTGGTGGCGGCGTTGCCGCTAACGTACCCTTAGATACTATTACAACAGTAGTATCTTCTACTAAAACTGCAATACAGACCGGATATGAAGATACCTTTACAGTTAATAACCCAGAACCTGCTACAGGAGGTAAAGATGGCGACACTGTAGATGAATTAAGACAGAATTCATTAAAATCCTACAACGAACAGTTAAGAGCAGTTACTGCTCAAGACTATACAGTTAGAGCACAATCACTACCTCCAAGATTTGGATCTGTAGCTAAAGTATTCGTTACTCAAGATCAACTAACAAGCACTAAGAGTGTTACTGATAATATTATAGATAGTAACCCATTAGCTATCTCATTGTATATCTTAGCTTATAATCAAGATAAACAATTAAGAACTGCAACATCAACACTCAAGACAAATCTTAAAAACTACTTATCGCAATATAAACTTTTAACAGATGCTATTAATATTAAAGATGCATTTGTAGTTAATATAGGAGTGAAGTACGAGATTGTGTTAAGACCCTCAGCTACTGCAAAAGACGTACTTACTAAATGTACTGAAACATTACAAGATTATTTTAATATAACAAAATGGAGTATTAACGAACCCATTAATATCTCGAAACTCTACACACTACTAGACAGAATTAAAGGCGTACAAACAGTTCAGCATGTTGAATTAGTTAATAAAGCGGGTGGGAATTATTCTCAATACGGATATGATATCGCAGGAGCAACAAGGAACAACATAGTATATCCTTCTTATGATCCTTGTATATTTGAAATAAAATATCCAAATACAGATATTGAAGGAAGGATTATAACTTTATAATAAGAATAAACGATGGCTGTATTTAAAGTATTTGCTGAAAAAGACGCAACAATATATTCACAACTACCAATTACTAATACTGGATTAGATGAAATTTTAGAAGTAGCTACGTACTATAAAGGTACTAACGAGTATGTTGCTCGTAGCCTAATTCAATTTGACTCTACAGAAATCAATAACGTATTAAATAACTACGTATCCTCATCTACTAGAGCTGCAACAGATATGAGCGCATCAATTAGACTCTATCTAGCATCTGCCGATGAACTGCCAACCGATTACGTAGTTGAAGGTTACCCGGTATATGTAGGTAGTGGTAATACCTGGAATCAAGGGACAGGACAGTATAACGATGCACCTGTAACTACAGATGGAGTAGCATGGTCCCACACTCAATCCTCCGGATCTGGTGTATGGGGAGTAACTACATACGTAACTCAATCATACTCTGGGAGTAACACAGGCGGTGGTTCTTGGTATACAGGTTCTACAGGGTATACATTTGATTTCACGCAACGTCACACGGTAGCTTCTACGCATGATCTTAATTTAGATATAAGCGATGGTGTAAAAGCACAATACGACGGAACAATATCTAACGCAGGATTCTTACTTAAATTAACTAGTAGCTTAGAATTTAAAGAAGATACTCAAGTATTCTTAAGATATTTCTCTACAGATACTCATACAATATATCCTCCTTGTTTAGAGATTAAATGGGATGATTTTGAAAACAATTCAACGTTAGCCGAGGTATCTGAAATTAATCCTGTTATAAAAATAAAAAATAACAGAGGCAGGTTTACTGACGAAGGATTTCAGAAATTTAATTTACATGTTAGACCTAAATACCCTACTAGGACGTTCTCAACATCATCAGCGTACTTAACAAATCACTACTTACCTACAGCTTCATACTGGGGTATTAGAGATGAGAATACTGAAGAGATGGTAATTGATTTCGACACTAAGTTTACAAAAATTAGTAGAGACGCTAACGGAAACCATTTTACAGTACATATGGGAGGATTGCAACCCGAAAGGTATTATAGAGCTCTAATTAAAACTTCTATTGACGGATCAACAACTGTGTTAGACGAAAATTTAGTTTTTAAAGTAGTGAGAAATGGGTGATAAAGTTGATTTAAAAAACAGTACAGTTAGGTTATCCGAATTTAATCGAAGGATTGATAACTCATTTAAGTACTTTGCAGAACAGGAAACTTCTGTAGATACTGATACAGTACAGGAATTATTTAGACTATACGATAAGTTATTTTTAGAAATACCTTCAACTGGTAATAGTTCCCATGAGACTTTAGTAAGAAGAAGTTCTCAAATTTACAAGATACCAGATGATCCAAATATAAGTTTACTTCAAAACGAGATCACTGATTTAAGGAGACAGCTATTAGAAGCAAATGAAACTATAGCTGATCTATCTGATATTAATACGAATATTGCAGGATTAACAACAAATGGCTAGCACTACATATTACATTTCAGGTACAGGTGACCAACTGCAGCTAACCGCTGCAGATCAACAAAAAGTGAATACCGTAAAGTTATCCGCTCAGTTCGACCCATCTCAAGATATTGCTGAAGCTTCTATCTACAATAATCGAGGACAGTTTGTTAACACTACTTTAGTTAATGTCGGATTAAATACACCTTCTACCTCACAAGACCCGGCTCAATCTAATGAAGATAGAGATTTAACTTCAAGCACTATTTTCATAGATGCAGAACCTCTAATCTTAAGTCTATCTGATTTTGAAAAAAATGGTGCAACTGCTAAATATTGTTTTTACCGCCCTACCCTTTCTAATTTAGAAGTAGATGAAATCTCTTACGATAGAACAGAGGTAAAAGTAAAATACATAAGCTTCAGCAGACCTCAAGCACAGATTGATAGATTAATTGAATTAATCAATAACGCTGCATACTACGGTAAAATAGGAATCAGTCATCCAGAAGGAGCGTATACTCCTATTATTAACGTTATAGATGATGGGGAGTACGTATATTTAAAGCTCTATAGATCCTTACCAGATTTAGTTAATCTAGGCGATCCTATTAATATAAATCAAGAAGTAGCAGATCCTATTACAGTTACGTTTAACTATACCCCCGATGCGCCTGTAGTTGAACCGTTACCATCGTTAAGAAGTCCTAATTTTAATATAGATCTTGATGATAGAGCAACAGTAACTACTGAATACCTAGATTATAACACATTATATAGTCTACCTGTAACTAATTCATATAATCGAGTATTCTCTGAATTAGAAGGATTAGGAGTAGGTATTAGTGTTGATTATACTAATTACGAAAACTTCGTACACTTCTCTTCTGCAAAAGAGAGGTTAGCAAATTTCAAATATAAGGTAGATTTATATGATCGATATAGGAACGAACGAGCAGAAGCAGTAGCATTATCCAACGCAACAAATGCAATTACTTCTAGTAATTTATATTACGATAACTTAATTAAAGGTATTCTAACTAAGTTTGATGGCTACGAAAGGTACCTATTCTATGAAAGCTCAAGCAAGGCATGGCCTAAAGCTAGTAGTAATTTACCTTATATTAATATCTCGAGCAGCTTACCTGAAGCAGTTACATGGTACGAGAGAGAGTACGCAAGTGCGTCTCTTTACGATGAACTTAACGAAAGTAACTTAGAATATACTATACCAGAATTTATCCGTCAAGACAGCAATAACGCTCCATATAGCTTATTCCTTAACATGATCGGTCAACATTTTGATGAGTTATGGTTATCCGCTAAAGGTATTACAGATCGTTACGATGCTGACAACAGGTTAGATTTCGGTATATCTAAAGACTTAATCGCAAAAACTTTACAGAGTTTCGGCGTTAAATTGTACTCTTCTAATTTTTCTACTTCTAACCTAACTAATTTATTCTTAGGAGAATGGATGGATACTGGTTCTGAGCAGATAAATACTTTTGTTACTGCTTCAAACGATCCTACACCGGATAAAGATATCCTATCTGAAACCTATAAAAGAATCTATCACAACCTTCCATACTTAATTAAGACTAAAGGTACTGAGAGAGGTTTAAGAGCATTGATTAACTGTTTCGGTATACCTAGCGGATCATTATCAATTGAAGTATTTGGAGGTTTAGAGCGAAATGATTCAAGTTACTTTGGGTACGAACAGCCATCCACTACTAAGATAAAATTAGATAACACAGGTTCAATCATACCCGGGGATACTCTATCCCAATATACTTCTATTATCAAACCATACGAAAAGTATAATCAAGATCTACATGTAGTAGAGGTAGGTTTTACTCCTACTAAGTATATGGACGAGTACATAAAGACTTTATTCCCAGGTAAATTCATGTTACCTCTAGATTACGCTTTCCCGTACTTGAATCAAGAAGCATACGTAATTGAAGGAGATTTCAATCTAGACGAATACATAGGAGATCCTAGATATAGAGGACAAAGTAACTATAAGACTATAAAGAACGCTAGCTTACTTCAAGAAGCAAACTCAGTAGTACCCAACTCAGGATCTTACGACGTCAATGACTTTATAAGGTTAGTTAAGTTTTTCGATAATCAATTATTTAAGATGGTTAAAGATTTTGTACCGGCTAGAGATACAGTATCTGCTGGTATTATAATAAAGCCAACTATCTTAGATAGAGCAAAAGTTCCCACACCGGTATTTAGTTTTACTCAACCAGAATATTCAGGATCTATTGATACAGCATTTATCACAGGATCAGCAGCAGGTATTATCAATCAACATTCTACTGCTTATACCGCAAGTGTATTTACACCATCAGGATCTATAAATAAGATTTATGATGATGAAGCAGCACAAATAAACGGAGAGTTAGGAGGTACAGTCTTAGATATGTACAGCGGAAGCTTAAACGAAGCTAACGAATTAAAGAAACCTTCTACAATACTGCCAATTTACGAAGCATCTGGATCAAACGGTACAGCACCAGTACCTGGGCAGTTTACTTGGCAGTCCGGAACTATAAACAGACAGCAAGGAGGACTCACACTAGCAGCTGGTTACGGAGTTGCATCTATCTATATTAACGAGGTAGATAGTAATAATGTAGACTTAGAGAATGTTCTAGAAAACCTCACCACTGGAGATGAATTAACCTTTACTGTAGATTATAGATATTACGATCTCGATTTTTTTAGCCCTGGTCCAACCGGACCAATCCGCACAAAAACTGTAACTCAGACTGTAGAGAATATTTCAAGTAACTCAGCAAATACATGGTATATTACATTTAAGAATAGTAGTATAGGTGCATTAGTAGGTGAAGCACAAGCCGCACAGTATAATGTACATCCGCTAACTAGAACATCAACCTCAGTAATATTTAGTCCATTTATTAATGTACAGAATATAGACTACCATCCTTACAACGCTACATTAAATAACGCAACTAAGATAAGTAATGCTGCCCACTTACAAGAAGTAGATTACAGCACCGGTACTATCTCTCCCACCAATCTACCTCAGATACTTAATAATGAAGCAGTAACAGCTGAAGTTAGTGAGTATATACATAACTCCGCCGGTATGGTGAGAGGCAAGTACACAGGTAAGCAACTAACAGCAGCAGAATTAAGCAAGTATACTGACGGAGATATCTCATACGGTAAAACTCCTGTAATTAACTATACGGGTAAGTATTTTGCTTACGCACCAGATCTAGAACGCACTGACCCTCTAGTAGTCGGTAAAACTCAATATTCAGTAAGGTACTTAATTGATGATAATAGAGAGGTACTAGACCTAACAGCTATTGAAGAAACACGTAAGCATCTTTCTCAAAACTATAGAGAGAAAGAAGGCGTCTCGGTAAGATTGCAAAATCCCCGTATTACTGCTTTAGGAGCAGGATCTAATTATTATTTAGTAGGTGGGGCAAAAGTATATAAAGCAGGAAAACGTCCTGAATATATATTAGGAACTGAAATTACTCTAGGAGATTTTGCAACAGGAGATCTTACATTCGAAGGTACATCAATATCAGATTATAGCTTCTTAGCAACGAAGACCTCTGGTCAACTTGTATTCCCTACATACACAACTATAGTATTTAATAATGAAATATATGACGACGGATCCGATTACAATCCTTCAACCGGTATATACACTTTTGGTGAAGATTCAGAAGCTAGAGTTAGCTTTGTTGCAAGTGGTGTTTTAACAAATATCAAATCTCAAGCAGAAAACGCTACTATTAGAATTATTCAAGATAGAGGAGGTACCGATACTGTTATTAAGTCTGAAACTTTTACAATACCTTCTGCCACCATCTCCCTAAATTCTGGAACTAAAAATTTCAGTATTCAATCCGGATTGCGTTATTTTGAGAATGGTGATAAGGTTCGAGTAGAAGTACAAGGAGCAGCAGGAATAAATGTAAGTTCAGGATCAGAGTTCTTTAATATACAAGCACCTCAAGCATCTGCAAACGTTACCGCTTCTAATGTATGGACAACCGGATCTTCTACTGGATTTACTTTAACTAGTTCAGCAGCATTAGCAAATCAATACGGCACTAATATACAAGAGCCATTCTCAGGATCCTCTTTCCCTTCTGCTTCTTTATTATTTACTTTAGAAAGAGGAGATGAGTTTAGATTTGGAGGAAGTGAAGATAATGTGTATGTTGTACTAGAAGCAGAACGTCAAGGTTTAATATACGTAACATTAAACAAACCATTAAATCCTTCCTTAAACATTAATCAGTTTACCGTACGTAGGTTTGTAGACGATACCACCTCGTTGATAACTAATCAAAAGAAACTTGCAGGAGATACTTCCCCTGCGTTTATTCTACCTGAATACACAGCACCAGATCTCAATGATAACTTAGACGCTATTATAAAAGATCTAGTAGGACGGAATCTTATTTAACTTCATATTTATACTATATAAACTTTACAAACAATGGGATATTTAGACAATTCAGTAGTAACAGTTGATGCTATCTTAACAAAGAAAGGTAGAGAGCTCATGGCTAGAGGAGATGGCTCTTTCAGAATCACGCAATTTGCATTGTCTGATGATGAAATCGACTATACACTTTACAACACCACTCACCCATCTGGTTCTAATTATTACGGAGAAGCGATTGAAGGCATGCCTTTATTAGAAGCCTTCCCAGATGAGACTCAAATCATGAAATACAAGCTTGTAACTCTTCCAAGAGGTACAGCAAGACTTCCAATCTTAGATTTAGGTTACGCTGCTATTACATTGAAGCAAGGAGCATCTTTAGCTATCACTCCACAAACTTTAAATTACTTAGGAGCTAATCAAACTTTTGAAACAAACGGATATACTGCAACAATTGCTGATGCAAGAGTATTAAGTACATTTAACGGTACAGGTATTAACACACCTGAAGCTGCTACATTAAACAGCACAACTACATTAGGTACTAATGTATCTAAGACTGTTATTGGATCTTCGATTACACTTACTGCAACTAACGTTAATACGTTATTCGGATCTAACACATCACTTCAGACTACAGTAACTGTAGTAGGTAGAGATTCCGGAGCACGTTTAACTATTCCGGTAACTATTAATAAAATAAACTAATAGCATATGTCTTATAAAAGATTTGAAGCCGACGATTTAGTAGTAAGTGCTGAACCAGTTACATCTCCAATATGGAGTACTGGAGTACCTATTTTAACAGAATTTTACACTGGATCAGGGCAAGCTAATGGAGTAACAGGTAATTACTACCTAAACGTATATCAAACAGGATCTGGTCAATCAACAGCTGCAGTTCAATTTGCCGTTACATACGGCGATATCGAAGGATCAGGTTCTACTGCTTACAACTCTGCAGTACCAGAAAAAACATACAGTAGAACAATTTACGGTCAGTTAAGAACTCTTATAACAGGTGATGAAAATACGAACTTAAGGTTTGGTGAATACGAACCTAAAAATGTGTATGGAATTGCTATAGATAGAGATAGATACAGAGAGAGCTTACTACAAGGATCTTTCAACTTACATCTATCCAGTAGCTCGCCAAGTATTGGGACCCTACACTTAACAGATAATAGCAAGGATGTTAGTACAGTAACCTATAACGATGCTGGTAGAGTTTTCCAAGTAGTATCCGGTTCTAATGGATCTTCTTACTCAAGTACTGGGTATACAACTAACTCTGGATCCTACGGTATATTTCTACCTGATGTAGGGTTAATATTATTAAACGCAGATGCATTAGATGATAATTCTGGCGAAGGTATTAACTTAGGAACTCAGAGATCTTCAAACACGAATAACGATAATGAAGCTAAACTTTATAACGCAATCGTAGGAGCAGCAAATTTCCAATTGAACTACCAGGAGACCATATCTTCGCAGTTTGTATTTACAAGAGTACGTAATAGTGAATTCAACTATTCAACTAACCCTTCGTACATTACAGGATCTGGCGACTTACGTATTAATAATTTCATTAACGCTCCACAAACATATATTACAACTGTAGGGATGTATAATGATAATAACGAGTTATTAGCTGTAGCTAAATTATCTAAACCTTTATTAAAAGACTTCACTAAAGAAGCGTTAATTCGCATCAAGTTAGACTTCTAATGAATGAGTACTTATATAAAACTCAACAAGCAAGATACCTACGTAACTACCTATACTGCGCATAAACCATGGGTGCTTACCAACCATTTGACTAGCTCTTATGGTATAAGGAAATATACTGCGTTATCAAGTTCCGGTATTGTCTCTATGGACAATATAACTCTAACAGAAGACAGTCAAAGCGCTGAACTTCTTTATAGGAGTCTTCACCATTTGTATTATTCTGGATTTTCTACCGGAAGTAGTATTTCAAGCTCTGCAGAAAACTATCATCAGACAACTCTATATGATAGTTCTTCCCGTGAGATCTTTTCAACAGCATCCTTGTATTCTATTCCTACGGATATATACGGACATGGGTTAGTACCTGGAACAATTCATATAAAATCTCAACCTACAGGAAGTTTCTACATAGTCGACGACGGAGAAGGTAAACTAAGATCATCAGGATCTTTCGATTACAGTGCAGTAACCTCTTCACAAACTACTACTCATATATCTTCTAGTACTTTTGACTCAGCACCAAGTAGTACTGAATTAGATATAACACCGGGTATTGCTATCGGTCCATCTTCTGAATGGAACTTAACTAGGATTACCTGGTCAGGGGGTACGGGAGACTCCCCAATCACTGAGAATGGGGTAAAAGTAAGTATAGTAACAGATCAAGCATCTTTAGATGTAATTTCTTTTACCAGCGCAACTACTTTAGAAACTAGTGATCTGAGTATAATTAGATTCCTATCGACTCCAGATAATGTAAATACTTTAAATTTCACTTTCGAATCCTCTAGTTTTACTACCACTAGGCCTTCAAGCAGTATTGTTGATAATCAAGTTCTAGGTGACGTAATTTATACTCACGGTAATTTAATATTAACTGAAGATAGTACAATCTACCACGTTGAAAACCAACCATCCTACTCCTTAGCATTTAAAGGATCTTACTTAGTATACACTCATAATTTTAGATGTAAAGCAAGTGAGACGCAGTTAAACTATTCTCAAAATCCTACTATAAAATCTGGTAGTTTAGGTGATATTAAAGAGTTTGCAACAGGAAGTTACTTTAGACCTTATGTTACAACAGTAGGATTGTATAATGACTCAGACGAACTCATCGCCATAGGAAAGATGGGACAACCCATCCCAAAGTCTAGATACATGGATATGACGTTTGTCGTAAAATTTGACATATAATGACACTCACTCCAGTATCTTGGAGATTTAGAGATAAACTTATAACTGAAATAGACGATATGCCCGAAGGTACTTTCGGCTTCATTTATAGAGTTACTCATCTCCCGACTAAGAAAAAGTACATAGGAAAGAAAGTTTTATTCTTTGAACGTAACGTTAAGTTAGGTAAGAGAGAATTAGAAGCTTTAAAAGAAGAGAGAAAAGCTGCCGGCATAGGTGGTAGAGTACCTGCTAAAAAGAAAGTAGTTAAGGAATCTGATTGGAAAGAATACTACGGTTCACAAGAAGAAATCAAGAAACTAGCTAGATCTTCTAAACCAGAAGATTGGACTAGAGAGATATTAGATTTCGTTCCAACAAAAAAATTGTTGACTTATTACGAAATAAAGCATATCTTTATTAATGATGCTTTAGAAGATCCCGACTTTCTAAATGATAACATCTTAGGTAAGTTCTACCAGAAAGACTTTATCAAAGTTGGTTCTTAGTATATAATTTCTTATATTAAGGTAATAACTAGTTATACTCTCTATGGAGAACGGATTACTGCTAAACGCAGTTGAAGGAGTTTTAGGCAAAAGTCATAAACGAGCAAGAGACAATTACGCGTTTCATTGCCCGTTCTGTAATCACCGTAAACCTAAGTTAGAAGTTAAGATGACTTCTGATGAAAAAGGACACAACCCATGGGAATGCTGGGTATGTAATACTCGAGGACGTACTATAAAGTCTCTTCTCCGTCAGATGAAGATTGGCAAGGAAGAAGCTATTGAAGTTCTTAAGTACGTTAAGAAAGGTGATAAGATTACCTACCACGACTTAGAGGTAGTTGAATTACCGAAAGAATTCCAACCGTTACACTTAGCCTCTACTACTTCCATTATTGCTAATAAGATCAGAAAGTATCTCTATAGAAGAGGGTTGACTGATAATGATTTTATTAAGTATAATATCGGCTACTGTATGACCGGTGAATACGGAGGTAGAATTATCATTCCATCGTATAATGAAAATAATCAATTAAACTTTTTTGTAGGTAGAACGTTTGAAGATGCTTTTATGAAGTATAAGAATCCGTCTGCCTCTAAAGATATAGTCGTATTTGAAAATATGATTAATTGGAATCAGCCAATCGTACTCGTTGAAGGAGTGTTCGATGCTATGGCTGTTAAGCGTAATGCTGTTCCAATCTTGGGTAAAACTTTATCTAAGAGCTTAATGAAGAAATTAGTTTCTAGTAAGGTTCAAGACATTTATATAGCATTAGATAAGGATGCATTAAAGAAAGCGCTAAGCTATTCTGAGCAGTTCTTATCAATGGGTAAACGTGTCTTCTTAGTAGATATGGTAGACAAAGATCCTAGCGAGATGGGTTTCTCTAATTTTACTCATCACGTCCAATCCGCTCAAGAGCTAACCTTCAGCGACCTCTTGAAGCACAAACTACAACTAGCATGATATATAAAGGTGCTAATGTTCTGAATGAGCATAAGAAGAAGAAGTTAATGTATGATGGTCAATTAGAACAGATTACGTTCTTAGACCGTCGAGTTTACAAAAAGGAAGAAGGAGTTTACTACCCTTCTGTTACTACCGTTTTACAGTATATGCCTAAGAATAAGTTCTTCGATAACTGGTTAAAAGACGTCGGACATAATGCTGATCTTATTATGAGAAAAGCAGCAAACGAAGGTAATGCAGTCCATGAAGCAGTAGAAGATTTGATTGCAGGTAAAGAGATTACTTGGATGGATGATTTTGGTAATGCAAAATATAACCTTGTAGTATGGAATATGATCTTGAAAGCAGCAGAGTTTTTCAAGAAGCATAAACCAACTGTAATTGCAGCAGAAGAATTTACATTCTCAGATAAGTTTAAATATGCAGGGACTGCTGATTTAATTGTAGAGATGGACGGCGAAAGATGGTTACTAGATGTTAAAACTTCGAACAATCTCCACCGTTCCTATGACTTACAGCTAGCAGCATATGCTAAAGCTTGGGAAGAGATGTTTGGACAGAAGATTGATAGAACCGGTATTTTATGGTTGAAATCCTCTAAGAGATCTGAATCTAAGAAAGAAGGAGTATACCAAGGAAAAGGTTGGGAGATTAAGCAGATTGATAAGATTGATGAGAACTTTGAACTCTTTAAGACTATCTACAGTCTATATAAGCTCGATAACCCGACTACGGAACCTATTTATAATAGTTATCCAACTAAAGTAAAACTATGAAACTAGCTGAAGCTCTTCTTTACGAAGCTCCTGAAAGCGCAAAAGCCATTATTATGGCCGGCGCTGCTGGTGCTGGTAAAACGTATCTTGCTAAGTCTGCTGTTATTCCAAACGCTCCCGGATTTAAGTACATGAATCCAGACACTTACATTGAACGTGAACAAGAGCCGATGAACCTAACTCAAGCTTCTGCCCAGGTTGATAATAAAGATGTTCCCGCTGCAGTAGACAGCGCTGAAAACTTTATCTGGGATACTACAGCATCTAGTGCCGCTAAGATGGTAGGCGGGTTGTTCCGTAAGAAACAAGTACCGGGATTACTTAATAATGAGACTTATGATTTCATGATGATAATGGTGTATGCTGACCCGATGGTATCTTTCTTAAGAAACTTCCAAAGAGAAAGAAGAGTACCTAAGGTAGCAGTTTTATCTACTTGGAATAAAGTTTACGGTAATATTGGAGCATACAGTTCAAAATTAGGTAATAACTTTATGATGTATCAAGCACCTGTTCAAGATGCTGAAATCAAAAAAGAAGTAGAAGCTTTCGAAGCTGCTCATAAAGCAGGTAAGTTAGAAGAGTACTTCACAAACCTACTAGAAAAAGGTGGAGATAAATTCTCATCAAGTTTTAAGAGTGAAGTTCCTGACGAAGAACTATCACCAGAAGAACTAGAAAAAAGACAGAAGAGTAGAGCTAAAACCCAAGAGCTATTTGAAGCTCAGATTAGAGAGTTAGCTAAACAATTCGGAGCAGTGAAAGGAGAGGTTGACAAGTATCTAAAATCTGAAGAAGAGATTGCTTCAAGAGTTAAACAGTTTGCAGGGTAATGAAAGTAGGAGTAATAGGAGGAGGATTTAAACCACCACACAAAGGTCATTACGAGTTAGCAAAACAAGCTTTAGCTCAAGTACCTGATTTAGATAAGATGATTATTTATGTCGGTAAGAACGTTAGAGACGGTATTGATCAATCTCAATCTGTAGCTATCTGGAATCTATATAAAGATAGCTTAGGTAGCAATGTAGAGATTGTACCTGCTTCAAAAGCACCAATTGGACATATTTACTCCTATGCTTCAAATAACCCAGAAGATGAAGTACACTGGTTCTTAGGAGCCAGAGATGAAGAGGATAGAGCTGATATCGCTGATAGAACTTCTTACTTAGAGAAGAATAGAGAAAAGTATCCTAACTTAAATGTAGAAGTTGTTGAATCAACAGGTACAGATGTAAGCGGTACTGCAGCAAGAAAAGCATTAAGAGCAGGAGACAAAGAATCGTTCTTTGATTTTATTCCTGATGTAGTAGATAAAGATAAAGTATACGATATTGTGAAGACACCAGAAACTAAAATGGCAGATGCTATCGATGAGTTATTTGCTAACTTCATGTATGAAGAACAAGGAGAGGTAGAAGAAATAACAAAAGGATCTCCTGTAGCACCTATTGCAGTACTGCCTTCAGAACAAAGACAGAAGCTTCAAAACTATACAAAGATCTTACAAGACGCTCTACCGGATGAATTCGATGTAGAGTATAGACAAGATCATATTAGAGTATCGGTACCTTATTTTGATAAAAATAAAAATCATCAAGACGACTGGACTCCTCATCAAACTCAATTACCAGAAGAGGTAGCAGAAGAGACTATCGGGCAATTTAATTTTGCCCCTTATATTGCTTCAATCTTAGAATACTGTATGACTAAAGGAATGAAAGTTACTCCTATTCCAGAGGTTAAGATTAGACGCGATGAAGAGAACGCTGCTAACTTATTCGGTAAAACAGGTTACTACCAACCAGATACTCAAGAGATCGTTTTGTATGTAACCGGACGTCATCCTAAGGATGTATTGAGGAGCTTCTGTCACGAACTTATTCATCACATGCAAAACCTAGAAGGTAGAGCTTTAACTTTCTACACAACTGATGTTCATGCTGATGAAAACCTAAAAGAGATTGAGCAAGAAGCTCACGCTAAAGGTAGCTTTTTATTTAGAGATTGGGAGAACTCAAACAAAGAACAGGCACCTATTGATGAATCTAATATTGTAGAATCTTTATCTAGAACACAGAAAGAAGATTTAATAAGACAGGTAATTCGCTTGCAGAGAGATTACGGTGATAATATTGAAAAGATTGCAGCAAGACTAAAACTACCAGCCAGCCTCAGTAATAAGTTAAGAGCAACCGGAGTAGAGTTCGGTAAAAGATTTGTAGAAGCAGTTTTAGAAGAACAAAAAAAAAGTCTAGAGGAAGGTACTAAGTACCGTTCTATCGTTGTAGATGTTAGAAAAGCAGTTAACGATGCTTTAAATACTCTTATTAAAGGAGAAAAGCTAGGAGGTTACAACTTACCGGTTAAGAGAGAGCCTACTGAAGAACATAGAGAATTAGCTAAGCAATACGGGTTTACTCCTCTAGGTCTTATGTTAAACGCTGAATATCAATCTGCATATTTGGGTACATTTAAAAGTAAGAGTGAAAAAGGAACACCAACAGAAGTAGGAGTATCGTTAAAGTTTGCCTTATCAGATGAAGTAGAAAAAGGAAAATACCACATAGACGGTGAAGCATCAAGTGATGAAGCTGAATTAGACATTATATTAGCATTTAACCCAGAAGACGGGACTAATATGCTACAGCAAATACAGCCTACGTTAACCGATCTCATTCGTCACGAGACTGAACATCTAACTCAATCCGGAGAACAGGTTAAGCCTGATAAATGGATGAGAGGTGATCAAGCTAGAAGACAGAAGATCAGGCAAAACCCAGAATTGTATTATAAGTATTTCTTACTACCTAAAGAAATAGATGCTAACATTCAAGGTTTATATGCTAAGTCTAAATACGAAAAGAATAGTTTTCAGGATACTGTAGATGCTTACTTAACAGATTTAGTAGGCGATGGGGTTATTACTCAAGCCAACAGTAAGCAGATTTACAATAAATGGAAAACTAGAGCAGCAGAAATAGGAGGAATCCCAGAGTTAAAATAAAATGCAGAAAAGTTTATTAGATTTATTTGAAGTTACTAAAGAGGATATGAATCCTGAATTAAAGAAGTACCGTCTATATTGCGACATGGACGGAGTACTTTGTGACTTTAAGTATCGTTTCGAATACCTATTTGGTAAAGGTCCTAGAGAGATTGAAGCTGAGAAAGGAGCACCATACTTCTGGGGAATGATTAGAAGAGTGGGAGCTAAATTCTGGTCAGGTATGCCTTGGACTCCTTCAGGCCGTCAATTATGGTCTGCTATCAAAGGATATGAGACTAAACTACTTACTGCACCTCCTCGAGCTTACAGAGACTTCAGTAACTTTGACGAATCAGCAGTTCAAGGAAAAACAGAATGGGCACAACGTAACTTAGGGTTAAGTGCTAGTGACGTTTTATTTAAAAGATCAAAAGATAAGCAAGAAATTGCAACTAAGGATATATCAGAAGGATTTATTCCTATCTTGATAGATGATAGAATAGATAATATTAACAACTGGAAAGCAGCAGGAGGTATCGGTATACATCATCCGGAGAACACATCTGATATTTCTCCAGTTTTAGAAAGATTAAGAAAGTTATACAAAGAAGATCCTGCAGACGATACTGAGAAAGAAGTAATTAAAGAGCAGGTAGAGAAAATAAAATTTAAGCAATCTACTTTAAACTACAGTACCGTATCTTTAGAACCTTATATTGATAAGGAGACAATGGAAGAGCATTACGGAAGACACTTTAAAGGATATACTGATAAACTCAACGCAGAACTAAAAGAGAAAAATATCATCATTGAAGCTGAAGATCAGATTGAAGCTATTCAAAAGATTTTAAGTAAGTACTCTAGTAACGATAAGATTAGAAATAACGGCGGCGGATTTTACAACCACGTACTCTACTTTGATAATATGACTCCTACTTACAAAGCACCTTCAGCAAAGTTTAGGAGGTTATTAGAAGAGCATTTCGACTCTTTCTCTGAATTCAAACAGCAATTTAAAGACGCTGGATTGAAGCAGTTTGGCTCCGGATGGGTATTCTTAGTAGAAAAAAGAAATAAGTTAATTATTGAATCTTACGCTAATCAAGATAATCCTTATTTGGATAATCGATTTAAAGGTACTATCTTATTAGCAATGGATGTATGGGAACACTCATACTATTTAAAACACAGATCTAGAAGAGAAGGTTACATCAACGACTTCCTTAGAGTAGTTGATTATAGCGTTGCTGAAAAAAGATCTAAACTGTTACAAAAAAGAGATGAGCGAAAGTCAACTGAAGAAGGAATTTGATTCAAAAGCAGTCAATCGAGTTAGAAACTTAGTTAAGAAGGATTTCACCAGCCGAACCACAATCGGAACAGGTTACTCTAAGAAGAGAGAGAAGCATAGCGAAGGTGCCATCTGGGAAGAAGATGGTAGAACCTGGACTATTAAAAACGGTGTTAAACAAAATATAACTAAGCTAGACTCCGCAAAAAAAACTCAACAAATACCTCTTACCTGCCCTAAGTGTAGAGGATCCATGAAACATCACCTAGCTAAGAAGATGTATAAAATTCACGGTTTTTGTTTCGACTGTACCATTGAAATGGAGGCAGACTTGCGAAAAGCTGGATTATACGAGAAGTATGAGAAGACTATGATGAGAGGTAATATGGAAGCTTGGGCTGATGGATTAGAACAATGGGTACAAGACACCCTTACAGAGTCTATGACTTATGTAACTGAGGAAGGCGACGTAGAAGACTGGAAAAACAATACTCAGAAGCAAAAACAAGAACTGCTTACCGGTATGAATGAGTACCTTAAGCACCTTAAGAAGCATATGGAGTAACTATTTATAAAGAAATTCTCTATGCTTTTAACAGAATCTAAACTAACAGAAGTATTAACGGAAGGATTGAAGTACCATCTTGATACTAGAACCCCGTTATATGAAAATGTATACCGCCCAGGTTCAGAAGCATACTTCTCTACTATTAAACAAGCACGTCATTTAATGAATAAAGGCATCCTTACGGAATTATGTTTGGAGGATACAGAACTTTTATTCGAAACTGAGGTAGGAGAGTATGGAGAGTTTGAAGGTAAGAGAGTACCTCTAGATTTTCCGATGATCACCGAAGCAGTAGTTGTCACTGAACCTCAAACCACAGAATATACTCAAGCATGGAATACTGCTAAACAAGATGAGTTTATTAGGGGTATCGTTGAAAAAGAAGCTAGAAAGAAAAATATGGAGCCATATAACGCATGGTTAGACATGGCTAGCAAAGGTAAAGCAGCAGGCGGAGCTGCATACACAGTAGGAGCTGCATCAATATCACAGTACTTATCAGAAGAAGATATGAACCCAGACGCTGACGTTTCTAAAGTAATGCCTATCTTAGCAGAGTTTATGTTAGAAGGTAATAAGAAATACGTTATTTTAGCCGGTCAAGATACTTTTAGAGAGATTCAAACTGAAAACATAGATGTATGGGTAGTAGATTTAACCATCTATCAGGAAGATTCTAAAGAAACTATTGCAGAAGCTCTTAGTGAATATGTTGATTACGAACCTAAATATTTTGCTACTTGGTTTAGAGTATTAAAAGATATTGTGAGTAAGACTGAAGAGGATGTACACTATTACATGAAAGACCTATCAGCACCAGCTCACAAAGCTGCCAAGTACTTTTTAAACTTTTTTGAGAAAAACCCAGGTGTTCGAGAAAAGCTTCGTAATAGCATGGGAATGACTGAAGCAAAATATAAAGGTAAAGAGGTTAAGCTCAACAAGCCAATGAGAAGCTCTGGTCCTAAAAAGTACAAAGTATACACTAAGAACGATAAAGGAAACGTTGTAGTAGTAAACTTTGGAGATGCTAAAGGAGGATTAACAGCTAAGATCAATAACGCTAAAGCTCGCAAAGCATTCTCAGACCGTCACAACTGCCCAGCTAAAAAAGATAAAACTAAAGCAGGATACTGGTCTTGCCGATTACCAAGATATGCAAGTTTACTCGGACTTAAATCAAGCTTTGGAGGGTACTGGTAGACCTTACCGGAATCTTTCGGTAACTAAGGACTGTATAATAAGGAGCTTTTCTTCCGATGTAGATCCTGAAGAGCTTAAATGGCATCAGGATGATGAAGATAGATGGATAACAGTCTTAGAATGTGGTAAAGACTGGGGCTTTCAATACGACAATGAGTTACCTCATCGTTTAGAGCCTGGAGATATGCTATTTATAGAAAGGCACGAATGGCACCGAGTTATTAAAGGAGAAGGTGACTTGGTGATAAAAATAAATTTAGATGACGAAGGATTCTTTCAACAAGAAAAAAACTAAGAGCGATATATACGCTTTTATGCGAGAGCTTATCGAAGAAGTTCTTGCTGAAGAGAAGCCTGGATTATGGGCTAATATTAGAGCTAAAAGAGCTAGAGGTGAAAAACCAGCTCACAAAAACTCTAAAGCTCATAAAGATGCTGTTAAAGCAGGAAAAGAGATCAATAAAAATAGCTGATGAAATTTCCTACTCCGTTTTTACCGAAGAAGAACTACGTCAGGGGATGTAGGAAATCAAATATAATGTTTTTGTAGTTTCCATTATACAGCTATGACTAGAGAAAGACTAACAGAGATTATTAAAGAGGTACTTGCAGAGATGCAAGAAGCTAAAGATGTTCATAAAGCAATGAACCCAGGCATCTTATCTAAAGACTCTAGTTTAAAAGGAGAAGATGGTAAGATCAAGATATCAAAAGTAAGACAGAAACTAAGTAGCATGAAAGACAAAGGTAGTACCAAAGCTAAGGCTTTGCGTAGATTTATTAACTACCACGATTAATCGCTATTTATAAAGAAACAATATAATCATGGCCGTATCTTTCAATAAAGAAGTCATTTCAGAAGCTATTCAAGAAGTATTAGCAGAGAAAACTATTATTGCATCAAAAGCAAAAAAGATGCAACAGCAGCAAGACGTCGCTAAAGACCCAAGTATCCCGTCATCTGTTAAACCAGCAGTTAAAAAGGCTTTAGATCAGGCTACAGACGGTGAAGAGATCGAAGTTCCAACAAATGAAACACTCTCAGTAGGTCATGTTGATGATGAACCCGGTATGTTAAAACAGTTTGCTTTTGATACCGCTGAGTATGCTGCTAAACTTTATAAGTTACTTCATCACTACGAACAAATGGAAGATCATGTAGATTTTCCTAACTGGTGGCAACACAAGGTAATGATGGCTAGAGAGTATATGTCCAAAGCTACTCATTACTTAGAATTTGAAGCTATGAAGCCACACATTGATGCAGCAGTAGACGGACACTCTGAAGAAGATTTAGACGAAGCTAGAGATTATCAAGCACTAGTTGGAAAAGAGGTTATGTTCGGCAGTAGACTAGCCGCAGTAGTAGGAGAAGAAGGAGATTACATTAGATTAAAATTTGAAGACGGAAAAGAGAATTTAGTTACTAAGAAAGACTTCGAAAACAAACAACCTGGCGTAAACGAAGAAGAAGAGATTGATGATTCAAAATTCTCTAAGAAGGATGCTAAGAAAGAAAAAGGCTTTGTAGCACAATCATCAGCAGATCAAGCAAAAGCAGCTTTTAAGAAAAAATTAGATCCTGTTCTTGCTGCATTAGAGAAGAAAGGTGTTATTTCAAGAGTAGACGGTAAGAGAAAAATTAACGATGTGGATGCTTATAAAAAAGCAATCGCAGCAATTAGCGAAGTATTAGCTGAAAATAAAGCTACTTGTTGTGGTAAGTGTGGTAGAACACACGTCAAAGGTACTGAATGCAAAAAACCTTTTTTAACAGGACAAGATCACTGTAGAGTAAGATAAGATGAATAAGCAAGAGTTAAAAGATATTATCGAAGAAGCTTACTACGAAGTATTAGCAACAGGCTTACTCTTTGAAGCTGAAGGCGATGAAGAGGTACCGGAAGAAACTCCTGATACTGAATTTGCTGATACTGAAGAAGTAGAAGCAGCAGAAGACGAAGTTACTGATCCAACCCCGGAGATCTTAGCTAAGTTTCCAACATTAAAGAAGACCTTAGTGCATTTAATGACTCCTGAATTCGAAGAGTTTGTGGAAAAGATTGGATGGATGTCTCCTAAACCATCTACATTTAAAGTAGAGTTTAAAAACGGCCAAGACTTCCAATTAAAGTGGATGGGTAAAGGCTTTCAAGCTACTGTAGAAGGTAAACGTTACTACTTAACAAACGTATCAGAATACCAACAATGTTTAGATAAGATCGGACATATGTTAGCATCAGGACCTATAACAGATCAATTTGCCGATGATACTTCTGGAGAAGATGTATTTGGTGCCGAAGGTGGCGGAGGAGAGTTTCCTGGAGCAGAAGCAGGTACAGATGTAGGAGCTGATACTGGAGCAGAAACCCCAGCAGCAAGCGGCGAAGAAGATGTATTCGCAGGCGTAGAGTCATAACAAATGGATATACTAGATAAACTCATACAAGAGTGGTCATGGAGAACAGAAAAAGGTTATCCTGATCTCACTAACGAAGATGATCTTAAAATCTTAAGAGAAGTTTTCGGTATAGATCTAACTGAAGCTTATACCGAATTCCCTACCTCTGTTGAACAGATAAGCAATCCCAAGGTAGCAGAACTATTTAAAATAGTAAAATCCTTCCCTGGATTAAAGATAGAAGATCCAATAGCACTGGATCCTGTTAAGAAAAATAGCCCTAAAATAACAAGAGCCTTAAAGAATAATAGAGACTTTATAGAGCATCTAGAAAACGAGCTAGGGATTGAAATAGAGGATCCTAACGAACTTATCAGATGGAACGGTCTTTCCATTAGTTTTGGAGAAGGTTCAAGAGGTGGTAGAGGCGTTAACAGCAAAGGTTTAAAGTTTGAGGAAGAGATTGCTCAAGACTTAAACAACTATAAAGCAGGAACTGAAGAATACATACATTCTGAACTTACTAAATCAATCATAAGAGAATTCTCACTAACTCCTACTAACTTCAGTGTTAAGAGTGAAGGCGGAGAAAATAAGAGAAGGCCCTTAGAGTTTACAGAGAAAGGTCCGATCGTAGGATTCGCAGAAGAGAATTTAGCTGCAACACTTACTGACTTAACGATTCTCAAAGGATCAGAAACAATATACCTTTCTCTAAAATTCGGAGGAACTCTAACATTCTTTAACTCCGGAGTTGCTGTGACTGTTTTCCCAAAAGATGATTTCTCCGATGGTAAGATAGACACTCCGAACGGCGTATCCCTTTTAGATACTTTTGGTATCGACAATGAACTATTTTGTAGAGTATTTAATGAATACAAAGAAGATGGATCCGGTCCTGACTTTTCACAATACCATAAAGTTACTACTGACTACGACAAAGAGAAACTATTCAGATTAGTAGAAAGCGGTATAGGTACAGGTTACTATATGCTAAAAGGAGGTAGAACGACTGAATTTTTCTTCGTAGGAGACGAATATAATAAAGCAGCATCACAGCCTACTTCCGGTATAGAAATACAGTATGGAGGTAAAACAGGTAAAGGTAAGAGAATAGATATTGTATTTGAATCTGAAAAATATAAATTCAAAATCAATATTCGAAACAAACAAGGAAAGCTGTACCCATCACATATTATGTGTGATTACAGGAAAAAATAAAAGGTATATATTTATATATAATGAGAGGTTTTAAATTCGAACATATTGTAATCTTAATATTAGGGGTATGTCTCTTATGGCTAACACAATGCCGTAGAACAAAACCTATTACAGAAGAGATTGTAAAAACAGAGGTTGTAACTAAATGGGATACCGTAGAAGTTGCTAAGACTGAATACATTCCTAAGATCGTAGAAAGGTTAGTAGTAAATATAGACACCTTTTCAATACCTATCGACACAGTTTCAGTACTAAAGGACTATTATGCAAAATACTTCTATACTGATACTATTCAGATAGATACATTAGGTTCTATAGTGATAAATGATACTATCACTCGTAACTTAATCTCAATGAGAGATGTACAATCCAACATTTTCATCCCAACAACTACAATTACTAATACTGTTTACCTCAACAGGAGGGAATTTTACGGCGGTATTTCGTTAACTGGACAACCTACTCAATTAGATTTTATCAACGGAGAGTTACTATACAAAGGTAAGAAGAGAAACGCTTACGGTATAGGGGTAGGTATCAATCAAGAGCTTGTACCTATCTATACTTTCAAAGTATTTTGGAAGATAGGTAAATGAGCCAGCACGACGTAAAAAAAATAGTAATACAAGAATACGCTAAGTGTGCAAAGGATCCTGCATATTTTATGCGCAAGTATTGCTACATTCAACATCCTCAGAGAGGACGTATCTTATTTAACTTATATCCTTTCCAAGATAAGGTATTACACTTATTTAAAGATCATCAATACTTAATTACTCTTAAATCAAGACAGCTAGGTATATCTACTTTAGCAGCTGGATACAGTTTATGGTTGATGATCTTCCACAAAGATAAGAACGTACTCGCATTAGCAACTACTCAAGCTACAGCTAGGAACCTTGTAACTAAAGTACAATTTATGTACGAACAGTTACCAAGCTGGTTACAGTTAAAGGCAGTAGAAAAGAACAAACTATCGTTAAGATTAAAAAACGGCTCAAGAATATCAGCCAAATCATCTAACTCAGATGCTGCTCGTTCAGAAGCTGTATCTTTACTTATAATAGATGAAGCTGCATTTATCGACAACATAGACGAAACCTTCGCATCAGCACAACAGACCCTTGCAACAGGTGGTCAGTGTATGGCTCTATCAACTCCCAACGGAATCGGTAACTGGTTTCATCAGACCTGGGAAAAAGCCGAAACTGGTGAGAATAGTTTTATCCCGATCAGACTACCGTGGACTGTTCACCCTGAAAGAAATCAAATGTGGAGAGATCTACAAGATGCTGACCTAGGTCCTAGGATGGCTGCTCAAGAGTGTGACTGTGATTTTCTATCTTCCGGTGATACGGTATTTGAACCTGAAGACTTAATCTTCTACGAAACAACAGCTCAAAACGATCCTGTTGAAAAACGAGGAGTAAGTGGAGACTACTGGATATGGGAATACCCAGATTACACCAAATCGTATATGGTAGTCGCCGATGTCGCTAGAGGAGACGGACAAGATTTCTCCGCATTTCATGTATTCGATATTGAATCAGCATCACAAGTTGCTGAATTTAAGAGCAAGGTACCTCCTAAAGAATACGGTAACTTACTGGTAGGAGTAGCAACAGAGTACAATAACGCACTACTAGTTGTAGAAAATGCAAATATCGGATGGTCTACTATTGAACAGATTATCGAAAGAGATTATCAGAACTTCTACTACTCCTCTAAATCGGATCAAGATACAGTAGAGACGTATATGAATAAAATGGAGAGAGGAAACCTTACTCCCGGTTTTACGATGTCTATGAGAACCAGGCCACTAGTCATTGCTAAGATGATGGACTATGTTAGAGAAAGATCTGTGACTATAAAATCTCAACGTCTATTAAAAGAGATGAGAGTATTTGTATGGAAGAACGGTAAAGCTCAAGCACAGACTAACTACAATGATGACTTGGTAATGGCTTTTGCAACAGGACTTTACGTTAGAGATACAGCACTAAGACTAAGACAACAAGGTATGGACCTCTCCAGAGCTAGTCTATCAGCTATGTCAAATTTAAATCAAAGACAAGGAGCTGCATATTCAGTTGGTAATATGCAAAATAATCCTTATATTATGAAAACCCCTAATGGAGAAGAGGACGTATCCTGGTTACTTTAGTGGGCCTATTTATAATTAAACTATTTTTACATGGCTGATACTTCCTTATTTGGTAGATTACAGAGATTATTTTCTACCGACGTAGTAATTCGAAACGTCGGCGGAAATCAGCTAAAGGTAGCTGACGTTAATCATATTCAGAGTACAGGTAGATACGAAACCAACTCTCTGGTAGATAGATTCTCAAGACTATACCTATATAATAATAAGAATATATTTAATCCTAACCTGAATTATCAGACGTTAAGGATTCAATTATACTCTGATTACGAAGCAATGGATACAGATCCTATTATAGCTTCAGCACTAGACATCTTAGCCGACGAATCATGTCTAAAGAATGATATGGGGGATATACTTACTATCAAATCTTCTGACGAAAACGTTAAAAAGATCCTTCATAACTTATTTTACGATGTATTAAACCTTGAGTTTAACTTATGGTCATGGACTCGTAATATGTGTAAGTACGGTGACTTCTTCTTGAAGTTAGAAGTAGCAGAGGAGTTCGGTGTATACAACGTACTACCGTACACAGTATATAGTATGGTAAGACATGAGAGTCAAGATCCCGACGAACCGGCTAAGGTGCAGTTTACCATCGACCCAGACGGTATCGCTTCATCAGCAGATCCAAACTACCTACCAAGACATAAAGATAAAGTTATTAAATTAGATAACTACGAAGTTGCACACTTCAGGTTATTATCAGATACAAACTACCTACCCTACGGACGTTCTTATTTAGAGCCTGCTAGAAAGATTTTTAAGCAGTTGACTTTGATGGAAGATGCGATGTTGATTCACCGTATCATGAGAGCTCCTGAGAAGAGAGTATTCTATGTTAACGTAGGACAGATCCCACCTAATGAAGTTGAGCAGTTTATGCAAAAAACTATCAACGGGATGAAGAAGACTCCTTATATTGATCAAGAAACAGGTCAATATAACTTGAAGTTCAACATGCAGAACATGATGGAGGACTTTTTTATCCCAGTTAGAGGTGGAGATGCTACAACAAGAATCGATACAACTAAAGGATTAGATTACGACGGCACCAATGACGTTGAGTACTTAAGAGATAAAATGTTTGCTGCATTAAAGGTACCTAAAGCATACTTCGGTTACGAAGGTGACTTACAAGGTAAAGCTACTTTAGCAGCAGAAGATATTAGATTCGCAAGAACTATCGAACGTATTCAGAGAATCGTCGAATCTGAATTGACTAAGATTGCTTTAGTACACTTGTACGTTCAAGGGTACAAAGGAGAAGGATTAACAAACTTTGAACTTAAACTTACTACTCCATCTGTTATATACGAACAAGAAAAGGTTGCTCTATTAAAAGAGAAAATGGACCTAGCTTCACAGATGGTAGAGAGTAAAATGTTCTCTACAGATTATATTTACGAAAACATCTTTAACTTATCTGAAGACCAGTTTAATGAACAAAGAGACTTAGTTAGAGAGGACAGTAAAAGAGGATTTAGAATCGCTCAGATTGAAAACGAAGGAAACGACCCAGCTAAATCTGGAGTTACTTACGGTACACCTCACGACCTTGCTTCAATGTACGGTAGAAGAGGAATGGATACACCTAAGATGCCTGTTGGATATGATGAGACAAATCCTGAAGGAAGACCTCAGATTCACGCCTCTACTTACGGTACTCAAGACAGTCCATTCGGTAGAGATAGACTAGGTACTCATGACATGCACGGCGGCTACGATAATGAAGAAGACGGTGAAATTACAGTTACCGAAGAATCACAAGTTGACAATTACAATACTAAGTCAGTGTTCTACCAAAACAGGAATCTTTTCGAACCAAAGAAGAAATTAATCTTTGAAGAAAAGAAAGAAGAAGAGTCTGGACTGCTTGATGAAAGCAATATTAAAGATTTAGGGTAGTAGCATATATTTATATTAGTAGAATAGTATACTCATGAGAATTAAACATTCAAAGTACAAGAATACTGGATTAATCTTTGAACTGTTAGTAAAGCAGATCGCAGCAGATACCCTATCCCGTCAAGACTCACCAGCGGTAAAGGTGTTGAAGAAGTTCTATACCGGTAAATCATCATTAGTTAGAGAATTCAGACTCTACGAATATATCCTAAAAAATAAAGGAGTATCCCAAATGAAAGGAGAGACTATTCTCTCTACTATCACCGAGGTATCTCTTAAGATTGATAGAACTGCTATTAAAAAGCAGAAGTATGAACTCATCGCAGAGATTAAGAATAGTTACGATCTAGATGAGTTCTTCTCTATGAAGGTAAGAGATTATAAGCCATTAGCAGCTCTATACTGTTTAATGGAAGCTCAAAACACCGATCTAGTAGATCCTCAATTCATCATAGATAATAAGACTACCTTATTAGAGCATTTAACTGATGCTAAGCAAGATGAAGCTGATGTTAAAGGTGCTTTAGTAGAAGAGTACTCTAAGTATGATAAGGACTTAAGATTACTTACATATAAGATCCTATTAGAGAAATTCAACGGAGCTTATGATAACTTACTACCAGAGCAAAAAACAATCCTAAGAGAGTTTATAAACGCTTCAGAATCTCAAGTAAAACTTAGAACACTTATTAACGAGGAGTTAGGAAAGATCTCAACTGCTGTTAATGAGTTAAAGGAAAAAGTATCTGATGATATCGCTAAGATTAAGTTAGATGAAGTAGCTAAGACTATCACTCCTATCTCAAATAAGACTAAGGTAGTTGATAACCATATTATTAACTTGTTACAGTACTACGAATTAGTAGACGAGCTAAGAAACTTATGAAAGAGGAGTTAGCAGAGATTCTAAGAGAGTACATTATAGAGGTTCTCGCTGAAACTAGTGCAACAGGTACTGGAGCGAGTTTTACCCCCGGCACTGGTGCTCAATACGCCACACCAGCAGCTTTTTCAAAAGACGGAAGAGATAATAGAGCAGTCCAATTCTTAAAGAAAATGGGCTTTAAAAAAGTAGAACGACCAAACAGACCATCAAGCACTAAATTAGTAGACTACAGATGAGAACATTACAAGAAAAATATAACGCAGTATTAGAAGGAAACTTTTCTAAGACTCAATTCAGAAGAGATGCAGCTATTGAGGTGCCTCAATTTGTATCTACTGTAAATAGCTTTGACGATACGGTAGCTATCCTTAAGAACAAAGGAGCTATTACTGAAGCTAAAGCACAAGAGCCTAAATACTCAACAGCATCTCCTGAAGATACTATTGCTCCTGATGTACTGGATACAGGTATCAAGTTTGAACTTGATAAGAAGTACGGTACGTTAGACGTTACTCCTGAGCAATACGCTAAGTGTAGAGAAATGGCTATTAAGAACCTAGCTAAAGACGTTTTATATTACGTTAAGCAAGATAGCGAGCAATTAGAAGCTCCGGGAGAGAAAATGGAGAAAGTTACTTTAAAAGAAGTAAAAGTAAAAGTAGCTATTCCTGGTCAAGACGAGTTTGAAGCAGAAGAAGGTAAAAACTATTCAGAAGAAGAAGCTGATAAGTATATTGCAAATGCTAAAAAATCTGGAGCTACTCCAATGAATACTACGTTTACAAAAGTAAACGAAGAAGAAGTTGAAGAAGCTATTCAGAATATCGAAAACGACGAATACACTGTAAAGAGAATCGCTAAGCTAACCAATCAATTACTTCAAGATGCAGATCCTAGAGATGAAGTAGCTAAAGCATATGCTATCTCAGTTAAGAATGATTTAGAATCTGGAGATGCTTCAAGATTAAAAAGATATAAAGACCTTTTATCTATAGACGATCTTAAAGCTGATATGGAGCATTACTTATCTCACGATGTAGATCAGTTAGACGAAGGTGAAGTTGTAGATTTACCGATGACTGCAGCAGGTTATAGTAGAGGCGAGACTTACGATACTGAAAAGTACGGTAAGGTAAAGATCATCGATCAGTTAGACGGTGATGATATCCCAGCAGCTTACGGAAGATTTAGAGTTGAGAAGATCAACGAAGAGGATAAAGATAAGCCATCTTTCTACGATTACCCAGAAAACAAACATCTCGACGACAGAGACCCAGAAGAAAAAAGAAAAGCTCTCAAAGAGATGTTTAAAAAGATTATCGTTAACCTTATAAACGAATAATTATGAGCAACGTATTAGTAGAATATACTCCATTTAGGCCTACGATCACTGAATCGAAGACTAAGCCTGGTGTATTCGAAGTTACCGGTGTAATGCAAAGAGCTGGTGCTAAGAATCAAAACGGTAGAGTATACGACAAACAAGTTCTTTTAAGGGAAGTTAATAACTACATGGAAAACTTTGTTAAGCTAGGTAACGCCTACGGTGAATTAGATCACCCAGAGTCTGCTATCGTTTCTCTTAAAAATGCCTCTCACGTAGTTAAAGACTTGTGGTGGGACGGTGATGATCTTTGCGGCAGAGTAGAATTACTAAATACCCCTTCAGGTAATATTGTTAAAGAGATTATTAGAGGAGGTCACACAATCGGTATTTCATCCAGAGGTACAGGTTCAGTTAAACCTACTAATGAAGGTCATTTAGAAGTACAGGATGATTTTGAATTAGTATGCTGGGATTTCGTATCTAATCCATCTACACATGGAGCATTTATGAATCCAATATCATTAAATGAGAATACTGCCAAGCAAGGTAGGTATGACAAGTTACACAACATCTTAGGAGATATCCTAAGAGCTTAATTAAATTTAGTTTTATGAACACACAAGAATTATTTGAACAGATTGAAAATCTTTACGAAGATTTTAAAGCCGGTCACGAAGGATCAACTAAAGCTGCACACGGTAGAGCAAGAAAAGCTTTAGGAGAGATTAAAAAACTCGTTACCGAATACAGAAAAATATCTGTAGCTGAAGATAAAGCATAAGCAGTAATGCTTTAAAAGCGCCTGCTACCTTAGGCAACAATAGAGAACCCGTAGACAAGAAAGTTTACGGGTTTTTTATTTCTATATGTATTTATATATGAATATATCGTTCGATACGATATTCTATCTAAAAAAATACTATTACGTCATTAATCAATAGACGTACAGAATTACAAGTTAACATTATGGCTAACAAAGATTTATTCAAGCAAGCAATTGCTGATGCAAAATCTATCCGTGAAGCTGCTATCGCTAACGCTAAAGCTGCTTTAGAAGAGTCTATTACTCCTGAGTTGAAAGAACTTTTAGCTCAACGTCTCCAGGAAATGGAAGAAGAGGTTGAGGAAGAGGTAATCGCTGAAGAGGAAGTTTCTGTTGAAGAAATTATCGAAGAGACTATTGAAGAAGCAGAAGAAGTAATTGACGAAGCTGACGAAGAGGAAGCAGAGGATGATTCAGAAGAATCTGAAGACGAAGCTGACGAGGAAGAAGATGCAGAAGGTGAAGAGCCTGCTGGTGATGATGAGATCGCAGACAGTGATATGACTGTAGATGATCTTAAAGACATGATCCGTGACATTTTATCTCAAGAAATGGGAGACCAAGAAGAGGAAGGTGCTATGGAGGATGACATGGAAGCTGACATGGAAGCAGATGATATGGCTGGTGCCGATATGACTGCTGCTGACGATGAGGAAATCAACTTAGAAGAGTTGATGGCTGAATTAGCTGACATGGCAAAAGAAGAAGTAATCGCTGAAGAAAATCATATGGAAGAAGAAGATCATATGGAAGAAGGAGATTACGGAATGGAAGAAGAAACGATGGATGAAGGATTCATGGATATGATGAAAAAGATCTACAACGATCCTGAAGTTCTAGGTAAAGTTATCACTGTTGATGGTAAGAAAATGTCTTTGAAAGACTTCTTAGCAATGGCAGGAGGTGCTACTGCTGGCTCTATGGCTGGTGGCGGTCAACCAAGCTCAACTAAAACTCCTGGTTCAGGTGTTGCAGAAGCTGACTTAAACGAAGCTTTAGAGACTATCGTAACTCTTCAAAAAGAACTCAACGAGACTAACTTGTTGAACGCGAAATTGTTGTACGTTAATAAGGTATTCAAAGCAAACACTTTAAGTGAAGCTCAAAAAGCAAACGTAATTGCTGCTTTTGATAAAGCTGAAACTGTAAAAGAAGTTAAGTTAGTATTTGAGACCGTTAGTGAAAACGTTCCTTCTGGTAATAAGAAAGAAGTAGTTAGAGAGGTAAAAGGATTTGCTTCTTCTGCTGTAGGAAAATCTGACAAACCAGAGGTAATTACTGAAGCTAACGCGGCTGTTTTACGTATGCAAAAACTTGCAGGAATTATTAAATAACATTTGAAAAAATTAATCATGGATTTAAACAATCTTTTAAACGAATCAGCACAAGGCTTTAAGTCTTTACAAGCTGATGCTGCTAGATTGGCTGAAAAGTGGACTGCTACTGGTCTATTAGAAGGTCTTTCAAGTGAGCAAGAAACAAACACTATGGCTATGATTCTTGAGAATCAAGCTAAAGAATTGATCAAAGAAGCTTCTAGTACTGGTACTGGAGGTTCTTTCTCTGCTGGCCAAGGCGAGCAGTGGGCAGGCGTAGCTTTGCCATTGGTAAGAAAGGTATTCGCTCAGATCGCTGCTAAAGATTTCGTATCTGTACAGCCTATGAACTTGCCTTCTGGTCTAGTATTCTATCTAGACTTTAAGTACGGTACTGCTGCAAACGGTAGAGCCGCTTCAGCTAACATGTACGGTAACGTATCTACAGCTAACGATAAGATGGCTGTTGACGAAGCTGCATCTGGCGGTCTTTACGGCGCAGGTCAGTTCGGTTACTCTATCAACTCTGCTTCTGTAAACTTAGCTACTGATAACGCTGTATACTCTGCAGGTACTTCTGCTTCATTGAACTACCAAGACGGTTTAGCACCTTCTAACTACGGTATCTACACTGTAGATTTCACTGGTTATGAATTTGACACTAAAGGTGTAAGAGCCTTCAGATTATTATCTGGTTCTGTTGACGTTACTTCTAACCCAGAATTAACTACTGTATCAGGTAACAACGTGAAATTCGTAGTATTAGAATCAGGTGTTGAAGGCGCTGCTGACATCACTGCAGGTTCTGTTCTTTACCACAAGCAACCAGCTGACAACTCAAGAGGTGACTTCGAAGATGTAAGCGGTATTACTATCCCAGAAATCAACGTTGAGTTAGCTTCTGAAGCAATTGTTGCTAAGACTAGAAAGTTAAAAGCACAGTGGACTCCAGAATTCGCACAGGATCTTAACGCTTACCACAGTGTTGATGCTGAAGCTGAATTGACTTCTATCTTATCTGAGTACATCTCTATGGAGATCGATCTTGAGATCTTAGATATGTTGATTCAAGACGCAGTAACTACTGAAAGATGGTCTGCTGTATCTAACAAGACTTGGACAGGTACTCCTGCTTCAGGTAACTGGACTACTCCTAGCGTATCTGACGGTGGTTTCTACAACACTCAAGGTCAGTGGTTCCAGACTCTTGGAACTAAGATCCAGAAAGTGTCTAACAAGATTCACCAAAAAACTCTTAGAGGTGGTGCAAACTTCATCGTTTGTTCTCCAGAAGTTGCAACTATCTTGGAAAGCATTCCTGGATACGCTGCTCAAACTGACGGTGACAAAATGGACTTCGCAATGGGTGTACAGAAAGTAGGTAGCTTGGCTAGCCGCTTTAAAGTATACAAAAACCCTTACATGACTGAAAACGTAATGTTAATGGGTTACAGAGGATCTCAGTTCTTGGAAACAGGTGCTGTTTATGCTCCTTACGTTCCATTGATGATGACTCCATTAGTATACGATCCAGCAACCTTCACTCCACGTAAAGGTATCATGACTCGTTACGCTAAGAAGATGATCCGTCCTGAATTCTACGGTAAGATCTTTATCTCTGACTTAGCTACTATCTAATCAGAAATCTTACATAGATTTAATTGAGAGGGGCCTTCGGGCCCCTTTCTTTTTGTACTATTTATAGTAAACGTAAAAGTTATCCCATATGACTTCAAACCACCACGAAGACTTGGTCTTCAAGGCGAAAAGGAGACCAAAAGGTCCTATCAAATTTAAGCTTCAGCTTAATGACGAGCAGAAAGAAGCAAAAGCATTAATTTTAGACAATCCTATCACGGTATTAAAAGGCATGGCCGGTAGCGGTAAGACGCTAGTAGCTACTCAAGTTGCTTTAGATCTTTTATTTAGGAAAGAAGTAGATAAGGTAATTATCACACGTCCTACAGTAGCTAAAGAAGACATAGGATTTCTACCAGGAGATATTAGAGAGAAGATGGATCCATGGCTAGCTCCGATCTACCACAACCTCTTTATGTTGTATAATCAAGAAAAGGTAGAGAAAGAGATAGAGCTAGGTAATATAGAGATTGTACCATTCGCATTTATGAGAGGTAGAACATTTGTAGATGCTTTTGTTATCGTAGACGAAGCTCAAAACGTTACTCATACTCAAATGGAGACTGTCTTAGGTAGACTGGGGAAAGGAAGTAAGATGGTAGTATGTGGAGACATGGCTCAGATCGATTTAAAAGATAAGAGACAGACAGGTTTTTCTTTCTTATCTAGAATAGAAGAGAACGTGAACGGATTCAAAGTATACGCTCTTCAGCAAAATCACAGACACGAGATAGTCTCACCAATTTTAGAAGTTTATCAAACGTTTAGGGATTAACAGCTGAGTTACTATTTATATAAAAATGTAATTACATGGCTGCTGGAAGGTACGATTTCACTATAGAACAAGGAGCTACAACGAACTTTGAAGTTCAATATCAAGATAGCAACGAAAATCCGATAGATCTAACCGATTATCAAGGTAGAATGCAAATTCGCCCTTTAGTTGGGTCTTCTACTATACATTTAACTCTGTCTAGTAGTCTAGGAATATGCGGAACAGGAATCAACATGAGTGGATCCAATGGGACAACACCACCTACTTCCGGTTCAGTAGGCATTTATATCTCTGCAGCAACTTCTTCAATGTTAGATTGGGACGGTAATGCATACTATGACTTAGAAGTATACTCTGGGAGTAATGATTGTGAATACGTAGTTAGGTTACTCCAAGGCAAAGTGAGATTGAGTAAAGAAATAACCTTAGCAAGATAATGAAGAGAGTAGTAATACAACCTAACACAACGACAGTTAAGGTATACAGCGTAGGATTACAAGGACCTCCAGGTGCAACAGGCGCCACAGGTCCTTCAGGTTCTGGCGGATCCAGTGATTTAGTAAATTTAAACACATTTACCGGATCTGCTGATACTAGATTAATTAATTTAGAAGCAGTTACCAGTTCTTATTTAACTGAAGTACCTAGCGGAACTGTAAGTAGTTGTGCTCAGATTGATTATAACTCTATACTGAATACACCAAGTGGGATCGTATCACAGTCAAGTGGTACTGTGGACCTGCCAGGTACAAAAATACAATATTCTAATGTTTATTCAAACATCGAAGATCTTCCAGCAGCAAGTAGTTACCACGGAATGTTTGCCCACGTTCACGGAACTGGTAAAGCATACTACGCACATGGTGGTAATTGGATTGAATTAGCAAACGCAAGTAGCAATATATCATCATCTGCTCAAATTGAAGCAGTAATTACTGATACATATATTTCTGCATCCGCCGCCGCAAGCGGCTTTAGCTCTGTAGGCGGTGGCTCTACTGATATATCTGCTTTAAACACATTTACCGGATCTGCTAGTAGCAGGTTAGATGACTTAGAGGCAGCAACCGGTTCTTACTTAACTGAAGTACCTAGCGGAACTGTAAGTAGTTCTGCTCAGATTGAAGTAGTAATTACTGATACCTATATTTCTGCATCCGCAGCAGCAAGTGGGTTTGGATCAGGAGGCGGTGGCTCTACCGACATTTCCGACTTAAATACTTTTACTGGATCTGCTAGTAGCAGGTTAGATGACTTAGAAGCAGCTACCAGTTCTTTCTTAACAAGTTCAGATACAGGCTCTCTATTAGTTACTGCGTCTGTAGTAAGTAACGTTATTACTTTAGAAAAAGCAGATGGAACTTCTTTCGACCTTACAGTAGAGACTGGTTCCGGAGGAGGTGATGCGAGCAATTCAAACCGCAGCGGAGCTTTGTTTGATAATATTCCTGTAAATGAGTTAATAAACGATACATGGACATTTAATACTACTAATAGAAAAATTTTACCAAACACATCAGGTAAATTCACTACAGCAACAAATCAAATTACTATTGCTGCCTCTTCTTCTGCAAATAATTTCTATTATACTGAATTATCAGCTTCAAAAGCAGGAGATGGGCTTGTTATCTCGGATAATGTTGATAAGATGAGATATACTATTAATTCTTTTTCAATACTTAGTAATACTTTTGAAAATTTCACTACTACTAGTTTAGCCCCATATTACCCACCCAGCCAATTGCAAAGCGGTGTTTTCCCCAGTATAGTAGATTTATCAGATATTGAAAAAGTACTAGTGATTACAGGCTCAAGCCCGTCAACTGCTTATACAGTAGTGCATTATACTTCATCTAATCCCGTAGACCCTGCTGAAGTTGTAAATTCTAATTATGGTTTGGGTATATTTGGGTTTACTACTCACGTATCTGGAGGATATTTCGCTGCTGGTTCAAGTGGTGGAGGTAAAATGAAGCTAAGAAATAGTCTTGGAACTTCTGTTGATGATTTTTATTCTAGTGCCACATTTGTACAACCGATGGCCGTAGGATTCTCGGGTTCTGGTGATTACTTATTATTCTCTAGTAAATTTAATAGTTCTCCTAACGCAAATTCCTTTATTACTATAATGGATACAGCATCTGACCCATCTCAGTTCGGTAATGCTTACGTATCTGAATGGAACGGTTATAGTGGGATGACTTATGGTCCTAATAATTATGCTATGAGAAATAGTTTAGATGCTATTTGGGATCAATCAACAAAATGTTTCTACCACCTACTTTGGTCAGGTGACCGAACTCATGCAAGTATGTCCATAGCTGAGGTTACATCTTCATTTTCTAACCCTAATGGTGATGCACCCTTTAAAACTTCCACTGTACGATTCTCAGACCCAGGCCATGGAGAAAATGGTGACCCATGGCAAGGAAAAACTATGGCTGGTTCTTTAAATAAGAAACTCTGGGTATATAACAGAGGAGACGAAGGAAGAAGTTATACTTCTTCTATTATAGAATTTGACTATAGTAGTGGTATGTCTACTGGAGTGTATTCTGAGGTAATTAGTTTATCACAAACTAGTGCTGGAGAGTCAACCTGGGGGTATCCTAATGGTGCTGTTGTTTCAAATTATGTATGGGCAGTTGGTGGGTTAATGTATTCTCCTACTAATAATGTGTTAATTGTAGGGGCTTATAATAAAACTGCAGATGCATCTGTAACTTATGTATATGATGCAAGTAGTTACATTCTACTTCAAACTATAAATGATGTAATGTTAACTGGTAACAGTACTATGACTGAAACCGGTACTATTATAACTTATGATATAGATGGATTTGTAAAAGTACTTACTCCATCATCAGGGGATAGTGAAAAATTTGTATATAATGTTTCATATTATAATAATGACCCTTCTATAGAAATTGACGCTACTAGTGGAGATGTAATATATACTAAGCTACAACTAAAAGACCCAGTAGCGACATCACCAAATGGTAATAAATGGAGATTAACAATAGATAATAACGGAGTAGTAACAGGCTCAGCAATATAAAATAAAGTACTATGGCAGATATAACAATTTGGGAAGGAGCTAGTACGTTTGATATAGGACAGACGCCGTTTGGATTCTACGACGGCGACTTCGACTTTCAAGCTGATGCTGATAAAGTAGCAACTTTCTGTGCTCAAAGACTTGGATATCCATTGATGGATGTTGAACTCCAATCAGGATCTTTCTATGCTTGTTTTGAAGAAGCGGTTACTACCTACGGTAACGAAGTATTCCAGTATAAGATTAGAGAGAACTATCTCTCTATGGAAGGAGATTCTTCTTTATCGAGTTATAATAGTAAATTGATTGAAGGTAGTTTAGGTAGAACTATTCAGATTACTAAAAACTACGGTACTGAAGCAGGTGTTGGAGGAAACGTGACAAAGTACACCGGCTCTCTAACTGTAACAGGTAACGTACAGAACTACGATTTAGATGCTTGGGCAGCAGATCAAGGAATCGAAGGAGGTATAGAAATCAGAAAAATCTTCTACGAATCCCCACCTGCAATCTTACGTTACTTTGACCCTTATGCAGGGACAGGTACTGGTATTCAATCGTTAATGGATGCTTTTGACTTCGGTTCATACTCACCAGGTGTTAACTTCTTATTAATGCCTGCTTCATATGATATGTTAAAAGTTCAAGCTATTGAATTTAACGATCAGATTAGAAGATCAGCCTATTCATTTGAAGTTGTTAATAATCAGTTGAAATTATTCCCAATTCCTAGACAAACGGGTCTTATTTACTTCGAATATTACAAGGTAACTGAAAAAAACGCCGCCGTATATAACTCAGGATCTAACTTAATCACTAACGTTGGAGAGGTACCTTATGAAAACATAGAGTATACTACAATCAACTCAATAGGAAGACAGTGGATTTATAGATACTCTTTAGCATTAACTAAAGAACTTTTAGGTTACATTAGAGGAAAGTATCAACAAATCCCAGTACCGGGGTCTAATACAGCTCTTAACCAAGCAGACTTACTTACAGATGCCAGAACTGAAAAAATAGCACTGTTAACAGAACTGAGAGAGATGTTAGACCAGACTTCAAGGCAGGCACAGTTAGAAAGAAAAGCAAACGAATCAGATAATCTTAAGAGGATTACTACAGAGATTCCAATGACAATATACATAGGATAATGAAGTTACAAGATTTAGTATTAGAGGAGCAGTATAAAATGTTTAAGACATTTTTCTATTTCGAATTTGATGAATCGACAATGGATGTATCTACTTTAGCAAATATTGTTAGAGCAGTAGATCTAGTAGCCGTTATTAATAATAAATCAGATAAAGAAGATCCTCGCCCAAGAGCATTATTTCAAATTAAAATAGCAACCACCAGACCTCCAAAAGAGTCTTTTGAACAAGTTAAGAACGATTGTATGACAAGGATTTCTGAGGTTAAGAAATGCCAGTTCTCTGAAAGACATATTGAAGAGGTAAATTTATAAGGTATGAGTTTATTCGGTAGCAAAAAAGACTTCGGTTTACTAACTAAGATGAACCGAGAGCTCCTTCAAGATATTATTGAACAGGAGATAGCCTTCTATAAGCTCGCTATTAACGAAACTCAAGCTAATATTTATGGAGAATCTTTAGAGAAGACATTTTTCGATGGAGTTATCATGCAATGTCTTATTACTAGAGGTGATCAGGTGTTTACTGTTGATGATTTCGGTCCTGATGTAGGTCGAGAGTTAACATTTGCATTCTTAAGAGATGACTTTGTTGACTTAGAAATGGTACCTGAAGTAGGAGATATTATAATGCTATCAGATTCTTATTACGAGATTGATGCTGTAGTAGAAAATGAATATTTCTTTGGTAAAGATCCTGCATATAATTATGCAAGAAGCGATAAATACGGTAAGAGCATTTCTCTAAGATGTGCTACTCACCTAACAAGAATAGACAGACTAAATATAGCTCAGTTTAGACCTTAATAGAAGATGGCAAATAAAAGAAGAAAACCAGTACCGAAGACACAATCTCAACTCACTAGAGAGCAGATTGAAGGATACGATGTTACTCGCGGAGTAGTGCCGGCTTCTTCTAAAAATAAGAGAGAGAATCAAATATCATTAAAAGACGATACAGTAAAACTTCCTACAGTATCTTTAAAAGATATTGATGAAGCTATTTTATTTTATTTTAAAAATATAATTAAACCAACTGTTCAACAGAACGGTGAATCTATAGACGTACCAATACTATACGGAAACCCAGAAAGATGGTCAGCAGTACAGAAAGACGGGTACTATAGAGATGGAAACGGAAGATTACAGGTACCGTTAATTATGTTTAAAAAGAGTAATATTGAGAAAAATAGATCTTTAGGTAACAAATTAGACGGTAATGAAGTAAATAATTTCATGATTTATCGTAAGCCATACTCAAAAAGAAATATTTATGATAAATTCTCGGTGTTAACTAACAGGAAGCCCCAAGAAGAACTCTACGGAGTAGTTATACCTGATTACGTAACTGTTACCTATCAGTGTGTTATATTTACTAACTACGTAGAGCAGTGTGATAAGTTAATCGAAGCACTTAATTTTGCCTCAGATTCTTATTGGGGCGACCAAGAGCGTTATAGATTTAGAGCAATGATCGACTCTTATACTCCAACAATAGAAGTCGCTCAAGGTCAAGATCGTAACGTTAAAGCTACGTTTAATATTAGGTTAAACGGGTATATTATCACCAATAGTTATAATAGAGATAAAGCAAACTTAAAAAAGTTCTATTCAAAATCCGAAGTTTTGTTTGGATTAGAAACTGAAGTAGAGACTGTAGATAACGTGCCAATGAGAAGAATTAAACCTAAAGCTGGAGCAAAAGTATCGAATGTTCGATTCTACGATACTGCTTTAACTAGAACAACCACAACAACAATAGAATTTGAAGGTATGACAGCTGAAGAAATTACCTACGTATCACTAAGAAATACTGCTGTTGCCGCTTCTGTAAGCGAAACACAAGCTACATTTACTGGTGTAACGATTGCAACACCACCAACTGGATTTTCCGCCATCAGTAAAGGCGATTACGAAGTATTTATAAATGGTAGACGTGTGCCTAGCACACAATTTGATCTCCCTACTCAATCAGGTAGTGATATTTTAGTAACCGTCGACCTTCCGGCATTCTTTGAAGAAGCAAGCGCCGTCTTCGAATCTGGTGATGAAGTAATATTAATAGGCAAGTTTAGCTAAGAATGTCAAGACTAAAACTCAGATCAGTATTCCCCACCGGATCCTTAACAATATCAGGTTCTATCACCGCTACTCAGTTTGTTGATAGTGCCGGGAATCCAGTTATTACATCAGCTCAAACTAGCTCTTTCTCCTCAGGCATCAGTACCTTAAGCGCTGAAACAGGATCATATTTAGTAACTGGATCTGTTAGCGGAAACGTACTCACTTTTGAGAAGAAAGATGGTACTACTTTTGATCTGACTGTTGATACAGGTTCTGGAGACGTGAGCGGCGACAGTACTGATATTTCTAGTTTAAACATTTTCACCGGATCTGCAGAATCTAGGTTAGATTCAATAGAATCAGAAACAGGGTCTTATGTAGTTACAGGTTCAGTAGTCAATAACGTACTGACAATAGAAAAAAGCGACGGTACTTCATTTAACCTTACAGTAGATACTGGTTCCAATGAAGTATACACCGCAGGATTAGGTATAATTGTATCTGGAAACATAGTAACTTTAGATACAGGTTCAAACCATTTTATAACAGGTGTATCCCAGTCTGCCGCCGCCTCTGGATTTGGAAGTGCCAACGCAGCATTCGGAGATCCTCCTACAATAGATCAGGATGGCTTTCAAGTCAAGGAGTTTGAAGCTATAGGAACAACAGTAGGTACGTTAACCGTAACAGATGTAACACCAGGAGACTCAGCAACATTCGCAACACAAAGCGGTTACTCAGCTGGATTCTTCGGTATAGATTCTGGATCTGGAGTAATAACTAATTTAGTAAAAACTACTGGAAGTATGAATACTTCTGCAGGTAGCGGTTCAAATTTAGCTCATCCATTTTTAGTAAAAGTAACTGATAGTCAAAATAATATAGTTAACGGTACTGTCTACATCTACGTTGAGCCAAACACAGCACCTGTATGGAGGCAAACTTCAACAGAAGGAAGCATTGTAACATCGTTTACTCAGTCATTAAATGAAAACTCGGTAAGCGGTAGTAATAAAGCTAGAGTGTTTTTTACTGATGCAGAAAGTGATACTATTACTATAAGCACAGGGTCGTTATCTGGAACATTTACAGACACCTTCTCTCTGACAGTAGAAAGTACATACGTACAGTTAAACCAGATTACTGCATCTCTGGATTTCGAAACAACTCCTACATACGAGTTTGTATTAACAGCTAGTGACGAACATTACGAAAATAGCGATGATACTGAATCAATTACTTATTTACCATTCCAAGTAAAGGTAACAGACAACACCGGACCATTAGTCAACGATCAAACATTAAGCACAATTAATGAAAATTCATCAGATGGAGCATCTGTAGGCAGTATAACTGCATCAGACCCGGAAGGAGATACTATTATATTCTCTAACTTTAGTTTAGTAAGAGCATATGTTAATGGAGTAGGTACTAATGTTACAGGATCTATGGGCGGTACCGGTTTAAATGATCCAACCGCTAATGCATTTACTACTGATATAAACGGAAACGTTACTCGTAGAAACAGTATATACTTAAATGCAGATGTAGCTGATAGGTACGAGTATAGAGTAACAGTAACCGATGCATTTAATACTACCACGGATACTGGATTAATAACTATTCCTATTGCAGATGATGCTGCTTCTTCTATTACAGACAACTGGACAAATGTATATGTAATTGAATCAGCTGTAGATGGTGATTCTTTGTATACTAACTCTGACGGGTTAACCGGTACAGTTGCTCAATGGTCATCAGCAGCATCACAGAGATGGGAAGTCTCATCAGATTCAGATTTAATAGAGGTAACAGCGCTAACAGGATCCTCAACTCAACTAAGAGTTAAAAACGACATTAGCGGATCAATTTACTCTTACGACGGTACAGACACAATTAATGTCGCTCTGACTGCCTCTGAACATGGATTTGAAACCACTAAGCAGTACGTAGACTTAGCAGTGAATGTCGCTATTAACAACGCTCCTCAAATGGGACCTACTGACGCGTCCGCTAATCAGAACACCAATGGTGCAAGAAGCGGAAGCCTTTTGACAACTATAACTATTTCAGATCTAGAAAGCGACACTATAGATCACAGCTCATTCACATTTATTAATCCAAGCGGACAGTTAAACGCAGTTAAGAGCGGGGATGATTATTTAGTACAGGCAGTAAACAGCCTAAGTGCAAGCTTATACCAATTCACTGCAAGTATTAAAGATGAACATAGATTCAGAACAAGAACTCTTGAACATTCTTTTAATATTACTCAAGCAGGAATTGGAACTTTAGGAGGAGATACTACATCCTATATTATAGAATCTGCTATAAGCGGTGCAGTATTAAGAGATGTAACTGGTTACAACAGCGGTAATCCATCTCAACTAACTGTATCATATTCTCCTCAATATAACTCAGCAGCAGTACAGTCATTTACTTCGTCAAATGCAGCAATTGCTGTAGACGATAGTGGTAATTTAACACTTAATATAAACCTCAGCGGCTCATTGACAGGTTCAGGAGATACTATATTAAGCGATATAACATTCCAAGACCAATACGGTAACCTAGGAAGCGGATCTCTAACAGTTAATGTATTTGCAAATCAAGCACCAACCGCCTCATTTACAGATCAAACAGCAAACTTTGAAACAAATCTAGCAATTGCCGGCGCCGCTATGGTAAGTATGAGTATAGCTGATACAGAATCAGATACACCATTCTCTGCATCCTTAAGTGGATCTGGCATCGCTGATTTAGAGATTGTGTTTGCTAATGCTAACTCTAGCTCCGCAGCAATTAAGGCTACAGATTCATTAGCTGCAGGTACATATAATTATCACGTAACAGTATTTGATAATTTTGGAAAATCTAGAGTATATAGTGATAGATCTTTTACTGTTACCCAATCCCCAGATTACGGAAAAGTGTACGTGTATAATGTAGGCTTTAACAACTCTACATACAACACAGCTGTAGGTATTCAGAGTGAAGACAGCTCAACACCACCGGTAGCAACACCTTATAGTAATCTTGGATTCGTAGACGCAATTATTAACGATAATAGACTCGGTAGTAGCTCGTTTGATTACGCTTACGGCTCAACAATAACTGCTACCTTACTAGCATCAGGCAGCGATACCAACGTACACGATGCATTAAGAGGAATGGGCAGTAGCGGTACTATTGCACGTAATAGTTCTATTCACACTGTAGTACTGATGCCTAGTGGATCTGATTTAGGAGGATTACCAACATCAGTCACAGATAGTTACGGTGGTAGTACAGTAGGAGAATATGTATTAGAGGTAGGTACCGACGGTACTACAATTGATGGTACGAATACGATCGAAGCATCTGAGATAAATCAGTTTGATTTGGCTACCGCCCATCTAGGTTACACAACATGGTTTATGGTAGGTGCAAGAAATCAAATAGCTTCGTCTACCAACTTTAACCTAGGCCTGAATCCATCAAGTGGATCAGGAGGAGCATAATTAATTGAATAAAAGAGAATATAGATGCCATCGTTTAGTTCAAAAGTAGATTTATCAGCAAGCGCAAAGTCATCCAATATAGTATTGGCTGATGTTGACCTAATTAAAGGTGCGTTTAAGGTATATACATCTTCTGATTTAAGTTCTACAAACGTAAACTACTTTTCAGACGGACAGATTGTGTACGTATCTGATAGTGGCTCTTTATATAGAGCTAATGTAACGTTAGCAAATCCCGGACTAGGAATATTCTCAGATAGTGTATCTTTTAATAAATTTTCTTTTGATAGCGGGTCATTTACTAGTGCATCATTTAACTCAGGTAATTCTACATTAACATTCTTTGGATCTGACTTACCAGGATCTGCACAAATATCCATGTCAGTGGATCTATCTGATCTATCAGGTGGAGGAAGTACAGATATTTCTGATTTAAACACATTTACTGGATCCGCAGAGACTAGATTAGATGATTTAGAAGCAGCAACCGGTTCTTATTTAGTAACAGGTTCTGTTAGTGAAAATATAATTACTTTAGAAAAAGCAGACGGCAGTTCGTTTAGCCTAACTGTAGATACAGGATCCGGCGGCACCGGAGCAACACAAGATTTACAGTCGGTATTAACAGCAGGAAATAAAGCAAGCGGAGCGGTAATATTAGAAAACGATAACAGCTCTGGAAAATTAGGTTTATTTCTTCATGCAGATCCATCTTTATCCTATAACTATACTGCTTCTATATCTATACTAAATAACGGCAGTTTAGAAACAGGATTAGGGGGTACAGTACATGAAAGAATTACACCAAATAGAGGGTCTACTGTTCTTCTTCAATTTACTGCATCCAATTCTGTAGCATTCACAGGTATCGGTAATGAAGAACAGTCTTACGTTCTAGGTTACGATAGTGTCACTGGTAATGTAACCTACTTTGATACTTCTTCTTTTGGAGGAGGAAGCGGTACTGTGAACACAGGATCAGCTCACTTCATCACCGGTGTTTTAAAATCTGGATTATTTAGATTAACAGGATCAGTATATTCTACAGCTAATGATGTAGCAATAACCGGATCCTTAGATGTAAACTTTACAGAAAGTGATCAAGAATTTAGAATATCCTCCCAGAGTATAACACAGTTTAGTATTAACAATGAAGGAGTAGCAGTCCTAGCTCCACGTAGCGCTGTTCCAACAGCAGTGTCTGGAGGAATGTATTTCAGTACAGATGGAAATTTCTACTTTGGTATTCAACAGTAACCAATATTTATTAATAACAATTAACCCTTAAAAATTTGCAATTATGGCAGAATGGAAAAAAGTCATCGTCTCCGGGAGTAATATCTCTCAACTAGCAAACGATGCGAATTATCTGATAGACGGACAAAGTGGTGCCGTACTAACAGGCTCTTTCTCGGGATCGTTCGCAGGCGATGGTTCCGGGTTAACAGGCGTTGTAGCGCAAAACGCTAACGCTTTAGTAGATGGAAACGGTATTGCTAACTTTAGCTATGACGGTTCCGCAAGTGGCGTAGCAGTAGCAGTAGAAGTTTCTGGATCAACGCTGACAGTAACTTCTGCCGGTGTTGCGGTAGCAGCAGGAGGAATCACAGTTTCTGAATTAGCAGCTGACGCTGTTACAGGGGCTAAGATTGCTGACGATGCAGTAGATAGCGAACACATCGCTGCTGGTGCTATCGATTTCGAACACTTCGCAGCAGGTTCAGTTAGTGGTAGTGCTATCGCAGATAGTGGTATCCCTAACGCTAAACTTGATAACGCTAGTGTAACAGTCGGTACTACAGAAATCGCTTTAGGTGCTTCAGCTACTACAATTGCTGGTTTATCAAGCGTTACTTCTACAGCGTTTGTCGGTGATTTAACCGGTACTGCAGATAGCGCTTCTATCGCAGATGCTGTTGCTCCAAACTCAGTTGCTTTAGGTACTGATACTACTGGTAACTACGTTCTGAGTCTAGCAAATGCTACTAACGGTGGTACTACTATTACTAACGGTGCAACAGAAGGCGGTGCTGCTACTATTGCAGTAAATCTTAATGATCTAGCAGCAGCAGCAGTAGATGTAAGTGCTGATAGTATCGCTATTGTTGATGCTACTGATGGTTCTACTAAGAAAGAATCAATCGCTGACTTAGTATCAGGTATTGCAGGTACTAACTTATCAGCTACTGATGGTCAATTAAGCTTAGGCAGTACGATTACCGGTAACCATGTATTCTCTAATAACATTACTGTTTCTGGTAACTTAACAGTAGAAGGTACTCAAATCAATGCTAACGTTGCTAACTTAGATGTAGAAGATAGATATATCTTATTGAACTCTGGTTCAGCTACAATTGGCGACTCAGGTATTGTATTTGGTGGATCTACTGGTACAGCTCAACAAGGCACAGCACTCGTTTGGGACGCATCTTACAACAGTGATGATGGTCGTTTAGGTGTTGTAGCAGATATGTCCGGTAACGCTACTGGCGATCAGACTATCGCTTACCATATTGCTGGTGTTTACGAAGGTACTGCCGTTGACGCTGCAACTGCTCAAGCCGATCACGTCGGTAACATCAGAGTTGAATCAAGCGACATCTACATCTACGTATAACCTTAGATGTTAAAAAGTTTTAAAGAAAAGGACTATGGGACTTGCAAAAAAACCTAAAGTTGTAGAGCAAAAGCCTAGTAGTAAGTTAACTCAAGGAGAAATTGAGTTTATTTTAACAAAGCTTCGAACCGCAGACTACAAAGGTACTGAGTTCGAAATGTTCTTCAACGTTTTTAATAAACTTTCGCAAGAATTACAGAAATAAGATTAGGGCCTTCGGGCCCTTTTCTTTTTCTTTTTATCTATTTATATAAGAATTTACCGTTGGCCTTTCGAGGAAGTGGGCTTAAATTAAGTAACCAACCGCAGTAACAGTATTATTATGCCAAATTGGAAAAAGGTCATTACCTCAGGTAGTGATGCATCTTTAACTTCTATTTACAGCGTCGGACCAATCACAGGTTCCGATTTAAAAATCAACGACTGGGGATCAGTATCAGCTTCTTTAGCATCATTAGACGCATCTACTTATAACGACTCAGATGTAACTGACCATATTAGTTCACTAGGCGTTGTATCTGGATCATCTCAGATCACAATTTCAGACACCACTGGATATACTACATTCTCAAGTTCTATTGCATCAGATATTGCTGCAATTGATTTAAGTGTTACTTTGCAGGACGCTACTGATAACGGCGCTATTAATAGAAGAGCTCCAGAACCAACTGACTCTCTTGCTGATTGGGCAAGCACCGATGTTAATATTATAATCACAGGTAGTTTAGTAGCAGCAGCACCTGGTTACGAGACTCAGTATGCTCATTTACAAGGAAATAGTCTAGATCTAGGAAGATCCGGCTCTACTGATACTTATATACAGTTAAATGGGAATAATGGAGGTTTAAGACTCGGCCCAGATGGGAGTATAGTGGATATACATTCTGAGCAAATCTTAAATATACATACAGATAAGAACTTCCTTACACTGTATACCTCAGGAAGTAGTACATCGTATATTCGGAGCTTAAACGAATACGGCCCAGGCGGCAGCACTCAGTATGCTGGTCAAGTTTTAAAATTAGTTAATTCATACGCCGGCGCAGGATCAAATGCAAACTTTAATCTAAATCATCAAGCAAAAGGTCAAATCGGACCAAACGGCGGCACTGCACTTAATTACGAATACTTAACAGTTAAAGGAGCGCAACACACTGTAAATGATGATGTTGAAGTAAACTTATTTGGGGACGTTATCAAAATGTCAACCACAACCGGTAGTTTTGGAGATAATCCGAGAGTTGAGATCAAACAATTAGGTACTGAAGTTTTCGGTAACCTCACAATCGACGGTACCGGTATTACAGGAATGGACGGAAGTATTAACGCTTCCGGAGCAATCACAGGTTCCGATTTAAAAATCAACAATTGGGGTTCAGTCTCCGCATCTCTTGCCTCTATCGAAGCTAGTGGCGCATCACAGACACTTCAAGAAGTAACAGATAACGGTAGTACCACTACAAATAGTATTACTGTTGATTCTACAGTCCATGTAGGCCGCGGTGGGGGCTCAGTTACTTCAAACACAGCCGTTGGTAATAATGCACTTGGTTCAAATTCTACTGGTACTAATAACACTGCTTTTGGTAAAGACTCACTTTCATCTATTACAGATGCACACCAAAACGTTGCATTCGGTGATGGTGCCCTCCGTGATTTAACATTATCAGGAACTGCTGCAAATACCGCAGTAGGGTATCAAGCTCTTAGAGATAGTACTGGAACATCACAAGCAGTCGCAATAGGTAATCAATCAGCCGTGGGTGCTACCGGTGATTATTTCACAGCAGTAGGTTACCAATCACTTGTAAGTGCTACAGGAGATGAAAATACTGCACTTGGTTATAGAGCCTTAAAAGACGCTACAAGTGCTGATCAAAATACTGCAGTAGGTACAAGAGCACTACAGGATCTTACTACGGGTGATAATAATACTGCAATAGGTAAAGATGCGGGTCTATTAAAAGGCAATGGAGGATCAAACCTAACCTCAGCTAATGGTGTATTCTTAGGATACAATACTAAACCAGCAACCCAAACTAGCAGCAATGAAATTGTTATTGGGTATAATGCCGTTGGTAATGGCAGTAATACAGTTACTATTGGTAACTCATCAATTACAGATAACTACTTCTCAGGTAATATCTCAGGTTCAGACACCCATATAGATGAATGGGGCTCAGTCTCAGCTTCACTATCTAGTTTAAACAATACTATAGTCGAATCTGGATTTGTAGATGTAACCGGAACACCAACCAGCAACCAGTTAGCTATCTACAGCGATTCAAATACAATAAAGAGTGATACATCATTCAAAGTTATTGAAAATCAGCTAGGTAGAGGATCTACGTATAACCAATGGGACGGAGATCAAGTAGATCTAATCTTCGCTCCTGGTATGAAAGCGCACGGTATTGAATTAGGAGATTTAAATCCTGCTTCAACACCATTCACTGCGTCTTTAACTATACATACAAATCACGGAGCAACTTCAAACTCTGTAGAAAAGACTGCTCACGGACACCAATATGCTGCGGGTACTCATGTAGTATATACTGCTGCATGTTCTTCAGTGATGATACATTATAACTTATTAGAAGACAGCGCAGTAAGATCAGGTCAACTAGTGGTTGCAGTATACGGTAACGAAGCAACGCTCGTTGAACATAGTACATCAGATATAGGAACCGGAGACACTACCGGAGCAAGATTTATTGCTACAGCATCTAGTAATACTCTAACGTTATCTATAGTATCTGCAGCAGGAGGTTCCGTTAGTTTTAGTGCTGAAAGAATGTATAGTGTATAAAAGTAATTAGATGTAGTTTATAAGAGATTAGTTTCTTATATTTATATAAAACGAAAACAATTAATCCTTTGGATAGGGAAAAAGGATCTAGAATATGGCTAACGAATTTGTAATTAGGAATGGACTTAAAGTCCAAAGCGGTAGTGTAGACTTAGGGAATGTATCCTTAAATTTAGGTACTACAGGATCTGCAGCACTACCAGCTGGTAATAAACCAGTCGTATTAACATACGATACTGAAACTAATACAGTAACGTATCAGTTAGCTGCATCTGGATCTTTAGGGGAGTACGGTAATATAGGTATTCAAGGACCCGGAGGTATACAAGGTATAGCCGGTAACCAGGGTGTACAAGGTACCCAAGGTATAACATCTACTACACAAGGTACTCAAGGTATTAAAGGTACTCAAGCACCAAAAGGTACTCAAGGTACTGCTGGTGTTCAAGGTCTTGTAGGTAACCAAGGAACTACAAATACAACTCAAGGTACTCAAGGAAACAAAGGTGTTCAAGGGCCGAAAGGTGAAAAAGGTATCGCCGGTGTTCAAGGTACCGTAGGTAACCAAGGAACTACTTCTGAAACACAAGGTACTCAAGGTACTAAAGGTGTTCAAGCACCAAAAGGTACTCAAGGTATCGCCGGTGTTCAAGGTCTTGTAGGTAATCAAGGTACAACATCAACCACTCAAGGTACTCAAGGTGATACTGGTACTCAAGCACCAAAAGGTAAAATCGGACCTGCTGGTGTTCAAGGTACCATAGGTAACCAAGGAACTACTTCTGAAACACAAGGTACCCAAGGTAATAAAGGTGTCCAAGGTCCGAAAGGTAAAATCGGAACTGACGGTGTTCAAGGTCTTGTAGGTAATCAAGGTACTGCTAATACTACTCAAGGAACCCAAGGCGATACTGGTACTCAAGCACCAAAAGGTACTCAAGGTATCGCCGGTTCCCAAGGTACAATAGGTAACCAAGGTACTACTTCTGAAACACAAGGTACCCAAGGTGATACTGGTACTCAAGCACCAAAAGGTACTCAAGGTATCGCCGGTGTTCAAGGTATTTTAGGTAACCAAGGAACTGCTAATACTACCCAAGGTACCCAAGGTAATAAAGGTGTCCAAGGACCGAAAGGTACTATCGGTATTTCCGGTGTTCAAGGTAACATAGGTAACCAAGGTACTGCTGATACTACTCAAGGAACCCAAGGTACTAAAGGTACTCAAGGACCGAAAGGTGAAGTAGGACCTGCCGGTGTTCAAGGTATAGTAGGTAACCAAGGTACTACTTCTGAAACACAAGGTACCCAAGGCGATACTGGTACTCAAGCACCAAAAGGTACTCAAGGTACTGCTGGTGTTCAAGGTATCATAGGTAACCAAGGAACTGCTAATACAACTCAAGGTACACAAGGTAATAAAGGTGTCCAAGGACCGAAAGGTGAAGTAGGAACTGACGGTGTTCAAGGTCTTGTAGGTAACCAAGGTACTGCTAATACAACTCAAGGTACTCAAGGTACTAAAGGTGTTCAAGCACCAAAAGGTACTCAAGGTATCGCCGGTGTTCAAGGTACCATAGGTAACCAAGGAACAACATCCACCACTCAAGGTACTCAAGGTGATACTGGTACTCAAGCACCAAAAGGTACTCAAGGTATAGATGGACCGCAAGGTATAGTAGGTTCACAAGGTACTACATCTACTACACAAGGTACTCAAGGTTTACAAGGAACACAAGCACCAAAAGGTACTCAAGGTACAGATGGACCGCAAGGTATATTAGGATCTCAAGGTACAACAAGTACTACTCAAGGTACTCAAGGTTTACAAGGTACTCAAGCACCGAAAGGTGAAAAAGGTATTGCCGGGCCTCAAGGTATAACCGGTAATCAAGGTACTACATCTACTACTCAAGGAACACAAGGAACACAAGGAACACAAGCACCAAAAGGTACTCAAGGTACAGATGGACCGCAAGGTATAGTAGGTAATCAAGGTACAACATCCACTACTCAAGGAACACAAGGAACACAAGGAACACAAGCACCAAAAGGTGAAAAAGGTATTGCCGGGCCTCAAGGTATAGTAGGTTCACAAGGTACAACAAGTACTACACAAGGTACTCAAGGTTTACAAGGTACTCAAGCACCAAAAGGTACTCAAGGTATTGACGGTCCACAGGGTATATTAGGATCTCAAGGTACTACATCTACTACTCAAGGAACACAAGGAACACAAGGAACACAAGCACCGAAAGGTACTCAAGGTACCGCTGGTAGTCAAGGTATATTAGGATCTCAAGGTACTGCATCTTCAACTCAAGGTACACAAGGAACTAAAGGAACACAAGCACCGAAAGGTACTCAAGGTACTGCTGGTGTTCAAGGTATCATAGGTAATCAAGGAACTGCTAATACTACACAAGGAACACAAGGAACTAAAGGTAGTCAAGGTACGAAAGGGGAAGTAGGTATTAGCGGTTCCCAAGGTACAATAGGTAACCAAGGTACCAATATAACAACACAAGGGACACAAGGAACTAAAGGATCGCAAGGTACTAAAGGGACTATCGGTATTTCCGGTTCCCAAGGTACAATAGGTAACCAAGGAACAGCTAATACTACACAAGGAAATCAAGGTACTAAAGGTACTCAAGGTCCGAAAGGTGAAAAAGGTCTCGCCGGTGTTCAAGGTATCGTAGGTAACCAAGGTACAACATCCACCACTCAAGGTACTCAAGGTACTAAAGGTGTTCAAGCACCAAAAGGTATTCAAGGTATCGCCGGTGTTCAAGGTATCGTAGGTAACCAAGGCACTGCTAATACAACTCAAGGTACTCAAGGAAACAAAGGTAGCCAAGGTACTAAAGGGACTATCGGTATTAGCGGTTCCCAAGGTACAATAGGTAACCAAGGTACAAATATAACAACACAAGGGACACAAGGAACTAAAGGTAGCCAAGGTACTAAAGGGACTATCGGTATTTCCGGTTCCCAAGGTACAATAGGTAACCAAGGTACCAATATAACAACTCAAGGGACACAAGGAAACAAAGGTGTCCAAGGTACTAAAGGGACTATCGGTATTTCCGGTTCCCAAGGTACAATAGGTAACCAAGGTACTGCTAATACAACTCAAGGTACTCAAGGTACTAAAGGTGCTCAAGGTCCAAAAGGTAAAATCGGAACTGACGGTGTTCAAGGTATAGTAGGTAACCAAGGAACAGCTAATACTACCCAAGGTACACAAGGAAACAAAGGTGTCCAAGGTCCGAAAGGTGAAAAAGGTATCGCCGGTGTTCAAGGTACAGTAGGTACCCAAGGAACAGCTAATACTACACAAGGAACACAAGGTACTAAAGGTACTCAAGGACCGAAAGGTAAAAAAGGTATCGCCGGTGTTCAAGGTACAGTAGGTACCCAAGGAACTGCTAATACTACCCAAGGTACACAAGGAAACA
>Ga0099847_1000005_pt1 | contig 58947 bp, 105 predicted proteins | sample CB_VirMetaG_2_FD_78178 | JGI IMG/M metagenome (GOLD analysis project Ga0099847, IMG submission 78178) | Freshwater to marine saline gradient viral communities from Chesapeake Bay - CB_1504_2 Viral MetaG | ecosystem: Environmental > Aquatic > Marine > Coastal | place: USA: Chesapeake Bay...
ATTATGGAAAAATTAAATGATAGAACAGTTTTTAAATAAAAAAAATACATTACGTAATCTGACAGATGATGAATTTGAGCGTATATTGCCTCAATTGGCAATTGAATTAGAGTCTATTGATTATCATTATTATTATCAACATGACGTGATATTGCGCGAATGGACTAAGTTAAGAAATTTCAAAAACACCACAGGTACTACTTCATCTGGTACTCGTGTTGGAATGAAGATATGTGAACAATTCTTTCCTAACTTTTTTGACATAGAAAATAATAAAGGTCAGTCATTTAGTAACTTATGGAAATCTGAAAATTTTGAGAAGATATTCAGATGGAATAGAAAATCACATTCAACTCCTTATTTGTCAGAACTTAGGCGTGGTTTATATTTCACTAAGGGTTTAACTAAGAATACAATGTATAGACCTCATTTGGCAAAAATGATATGTGATAGTCATGATTGTGAATATGTATTAGATCCGTCGTGTGGATGGGGTGGTAGAATGCTAGGTGCTGTTGCAAGCGGAAAGCATTACATTGGGTTTGAAACTAACCCAACCACGTATGCAGGCTTACTGAGTATTTGTAAAGCACTAAGCATAGAAGACAAAGTGACAATATATCATGATGGTTCAGAGAACATGGACAAATATGATATACCTAAAGTTGGCATTGTGTTAACATCACCTCCTTATTTTAATCTTGAAGTATACGATGATAATGAAAATCAAAGCGAAAATCAATATTCTACATACGAAGAATGGCGAGACAATTGGTTATTTCAAGTAATTAGAAAGAGTAATGCGTTGCTAGAAGATGATGGTATCGCATGTTGGAATACACACAATGTTGGTAAAATGAAACTCATTGATGATATAGTTATGTATCAAGAAAGTCAAGGATACAAGATTGATCGTGAATTCCATAACACATCACCAGCGCGACAATCAAATCAAAATACTGATAAATCAAAACGAAATAAAGATTCTACTATTATATATAAAAAAGATAATGATGATTCCTAAACACGAACAATATAGGTATCTTTATATTCTACGCTCCCATTGGTGGAATATTCAGATTACTTGTTGGTTATACAAATACAATGCAATTAAAAAGGTGAAGAGATGGAAAGAACAATTTTTGAAACAGAACACAATTTAATACGAGATGCAGTACGCAGTTTTGCGACTGAGCATATTTCTCCATTCTATGAGCAATGGGAAGAAGATGGTCAAGTAGATCGTGATATGTGGCGTAAGGCAGGCGAAGCGGGATTACTGTCACCCAATGTACCAGCAGAGTTTGGTGGGATGGAAGCAGATTTCCGAGTCAATGCTGTCATAGGCGAAGAATTATCAGCGATGGGATTCATTAGTCAAGCGGTAGGTTTTAGTATTCATTCCGATATCACTGTTCCTTATATAATGAATTATGGTACACAAGAACAAAAAGAAAAATATCTCCCTGCATGTATCACGGGCGATATTGTATTAGCCCTCGCTATGTCAGAACCAGCAGCCGGATCAGATTTACAAGGTATTAAAACGACAGCAGTAAAAGATGGCAACGATTATATATTGAATGGTTCTAAGGTATTCATTACTAATGGACAACATGCCGATCTAGTATTAGTAGTAGCAAAGACTGATCCGACCGCAGGCGCTAAAGGCATTTCTCTATTCTTAGTAGAAGCAGATAGTGTTGGATTCTCGCGTGGTCAGAACTTGAAGAAGATCGGATTACATTCGCAAGATACTTCTGAATTATTTTTTGATAATGTTCGCGTTCCAGTAGAGAACCTATTGGGAAGTGAAGGCATGGGCTTCATTATGCTTATGAGCGAATTACCAACCGAGCGTATGTCAGTATCGGTAGGTGCTATTGCATCAGCACAGTCTATTCTACAGCAGACTATTGCATATACATCAGAGCGTAAAGCATTTGGCAAACCTATTGCGGGTTTTCAGAATACTCAGTTCAAGTTAGCAGAAATGGATACCGACATTACAGTAGCACAAGTGTTCGTTGATCGCTGTCTTGAACTGTTAGTAGAAGGTAAGTTAGATGATGTTACAGCAGCAAAAGTAAAGTTGATGACTTCTGAACTACAATGTAAGGTGATTGATGAGTGTTTACAATTACATGGTGGTTATGGATATATGATGGAGTATCCAGTGGCGAGAGCATTCCTTGATTCACGTGTTCAGCGTATATATGCAGGCACGAGCGAGATTATGAAAGTGATAATTTCTCGCAGTTTGTTTAAGTGATTAAGATTGGAATCACTGGCACTCGCTATGGTATGAATGAGACTCAATTTGAGTTAATGCATGAGTATCTAGATCGTGATGAAAAGTTTCAAATACACCACGGAGATTGTAATGGAGTTGATGCCGAAGTAGCATGTCTTGCAAAAGAGTTAGGTCATTATATAATATCCCATCCACCTACTAGTTCAGCATTAAGAGCATATACTGACTATGATGAAATTCGTGAACCATTGGGTTATCTTGAACGAGATAGAAAAATAGTAGAATCTACTGATTTTCTTATTGTTGTCCCAAACACAGACGAATGGCAATCACGAGGTGGTACATGGTATACACATGATTATGCGGTAAAGAAAAATAAAATGGTTGATGTGTTGTATCCATCTGGTAGAAAATAAATTGAAATTAATTGAAATTAATTGCATTTAGGGGTTGACAAAAGTAAGGCATCTTGGTATAATAGTTAAGTAAGTTAATAAAGCAAAGAGAGAACGATTATGAAGACTGAAATGAATAACTTGTTAGAAGCAATCAAAGCAGATTACGTGTTTGCAACAGGAACATCTGATTCATCTAAACGAATGACTAAAGCATTTAATGAAAGTTTATCTTATAAATCTGGTAAGAAGTATATCAAAGTACTTCATGATCGTTCTGTTTGGGGCTTTATTGTCAATGTTGATGATGATGTTAGATTCAAGAAAGGCGATATCTTAAAAGCAGCCGGTTGGTCAGCACCAGCGCGTAACCAAGCACGCGGTAACATCATTGATGGTGGTTATTCTGTTCTATGGACTGGTCCTCGTTATTTAAAATAAATTGAATTAAATGTTAATAACAGTTGACAACTACTCAGATATTTGTTATAATTATTAAGTAAATTAAATTAAGTAAATCCTAAAAGGAATATTATATGTCTGTCACACAAACTCGTACTATCAAGATGTCAGAAGCAAATCAGATTCTACCTATTTCGTTTCGTCAAAAGCGCCCAGTGTTCCTATGGGGACCTCCTGGTATTGGCAAATCAGAACTAGTTAAATCTATTGGTGATTCTGGTGTACTTGGTACTACTAAAGTAATCGATATGCGATTAGCATTGTTTGAGCCTACTGATCTTCGTGGTTATCCTGTACCAAATGTTGAGACAGGAACTATGCAATGGCTACCACCATCTGATTTACCTACTAAAGAAATGTCAGAGCAATATGAGACAATCATCTTGTTCCTTGACGAACTCAACTCAGCAGCACCTAGTGTGCAAGCAGCAGCATATCAGTTGATTCTTGATCGTAAGATTGGTCAGTATGTATTACCAGATAACGTTGTTGTAATGGCAGCAGGCAACCGGGAGTCGGACAAGGGTGTATCGTATCGTATGCCTAAGCCTCTTGAAAACCGTTTCGTTCACTTTGAGTTGCGTGTAGACTTTGATGATTGGTTAAACTGGGCATTAGATAACAAGATTAATTCTGATGTTGTTGGTTTCTTAAACTTTGCAAAGAATGATTTGTATCAGTTTGATCCCAAATCATCTTCACGTGGTTTTGCTACACCTCGTTCATGGACTTATGTAGGTGAGTATCTAGATGGTGAAGCAGGTACATTATCAGAAGGTTTACAGACTGATATCGTAGCAGGTTGTGTTGGTGAAGGCACTGCGATTAAGTTTATGGCACATCGTAAGATTGCGGGTGATCTACCTAATCCGTCTGATGTATTAGATGGTAAGGTTTCTACTCTAGAAACTAAAGAGATTTCAGCAATGTACGCACTTGCTACTAGCATGTGTTATGAGTTGAAGGATCGTTCTGAAAAGTGCAAAGAGTCGAAAGATTCAACTATCTTTGATGAATCATTCAGCAACTTCATTAGTTACATGATGGATAACTTTGAAACTGAAATGGTTATCATGGCATCACGTATCGCAATGAAGAACTATGGTCTTGTACCACAGCAATCTAAGATTGCACGTTTTCAAGACTTCTTTGATCGTTTTGGAAGATTAGTATTAGATGCATAATTGCTAATATAAGCGATTAACTAAAGAGACTCAATTGAGTCTCTTTTTTTTGCATTTATCCATATGCCAGCGATTTATATTTAACTTGTTCGCTTCTATATGACAATGAGGACATATAAATGTAGCGCGATTTTTTGCAGCAATTGATATATTCTTTCTATGAGTATCAGACATGCCGCCGTAGTTAGGATTATTCTCACCAGACATTCGTTCTTTTTGTAATAATTTGTTTTCATCGGTATGTGTCTTACCATACATTCCGTTATTGATACCAGTTGACAGAGCAGCATGTTTCAATCTGTTCTCTTCGGTCCAGAATGTTTCATTATGCTTGATGCAACTTTCTCTTAATATTTGTTTGTTTTCATCGGTATGTGTTTTGCCATACATTCCACTGTTAACGCCTGACATCTTGTGTCGTGTAGCATCTGTATACACGCGTCCGCTAGTACCTTCGCCGCCAGATGTAAGGTTGCGTAGGATACCAGTTCCGATGTCCTTGCGTCCATATTTGGCGATAAGTTCTATTTCATAAGCGAGAGCATCGTCTTCGGTCATGTTCTCTTTTACTAGTTCTATGCGTTCAATAGGTGGTATGGTAGCCCTGCGATGTTTGCTGTATGCGCGACCGTCTTTGCCTTTACCGATATAGTAAGGTGTTCCGTCTTCGCGTAGGTATTGGTATACGTAGTAGGTATTATCTGATTGATAAATAGTCATGTTGATACTCCTTGTAAGTGTTAATGTAGTTGAGGATTCCAGTCCTGTGAACTACACTTCTATTTATCCTTTCTTTTATTAAAAAACCCTTGCATTAATCTCACTTTTGTAGTATAATATATGTATGAATAAAACAGATAAACGAAAATTATGTTAACCGATAAACAGAAAGAAACAAGCGAAGTTGATTTTTCTCAATATAATGCGACTGAACGTAAGAACATTCGTTTATATGGAAAAGCACATAAAGATTGGACACTTAGACAATGCATTGACCATAAACATAGTTGGTTTGCTAGAGGATTAGATGTTAGAATCACCTCCACTAATACAGAAGAAATGCAGAAATGGTGCAAAAATAATATCTATCTACAATCATGGAATGTCATTAATCTATTAGAGGGAGAAAAGAATGAGCATCAGTTTTTGTTTGAAAACCAAAATGATGCATTCATATTTAAATTATTATTTTAGGAGTATATTATGACAACACATGCAATGATAGATATTGAAACACTAGGCACTAATACAGATGCAGTGGTACTTACTATCGGTGGGGTTAAATTTGATCCTAATGACGAGTCACGTGGTACTTGGGATGAATTCTATTACAGTTTAGATATTGCAGAACAGTTAGATACTCGTAGTACTACTGACGAAACTATTGCATGGTGGGCTAAAACAAATGGAGCAATGTTACTTGAAGAACTTGACAATCCTGATCGTACCCCAGTAATCGATGTATTAAAAGCATTAAATAGATGGCAAGTAGGCACAGGTCATATCTGGGCACAAGGTCCTCAGTTTGATTTCGGTATTCTTGAAAACATGTATCGTGAGTATGATCATCATATTCCGTGGTCTGGTTTTTGGAGAATTAGAGATAGTCGCACCTTGCTAGGACTTATGGAAATTGATCCTCGCAAAGCAATTACATTTGAAGCGCATAATGCAATGGAAGATTGTAAAGTACAAGCATTGTGTGTACAACGCACATTGAAGCATTTTGGTGTGACTCATTCATGATGCTACGTTTTGTAAAATCCATATATAAAAAATGGGTTGATAAACGATATCTAAAGAAACATAATTGTGAATCGTGGGAACAATATAATCATATTTACGACCCATATATAGATCATGATGCTAAAAACATTAGAGATTATTTTTTTGGTTATAGTAGTATTGTTCATGTGAGATGGGCTGTTGTCAGCAATCTTCCATCATGGCATGAATTTCATGCCCAACCACATGAATTGACTAAATGGTGCAAAGAACATTGTGCAGATGATTTCAGACTTGATCAGATACGTGGTTCATTTATAAATTCTAAATTTGTGTTAGCGTCCGTATCAATACATTCAGATAATATTTTACGAGTTCCTGTAGAAGTGTTCTTGGCATTCAAGTCAGAAAAAGATGCATTATTATTTAAGTTACATTGGATATGATAGGTAACATCTATGCGAGATCAACATATGTGCCTACAAAAGCGCGTGCGGTTGTCACCTCCCAAGTTGGTGTTATATTGCGCTTTGCATAGATGTCTGATTTTCTTAGAAACGTGTTCTTTAATCATCACTTGTATTTAGTAAAATAAAAATCATGATATTATTCACTATAAGTTCTGTGAATAACAAGTATAAACAACATAACCACCTATTATGTAATACTTTAGTATAAATAATCGTGTTAGTATGCTACACTGTATACTGATTATTAAATCATACTGGAGGACATACAATGTCATTATTAAAAAAGATGCGAACAAAATTCGCAACACGTTCAACTTCCAAGACTAAAAGAGAATTGAAAGTATGGGCGCAAACTGAGTACAGTAAAGATTGGCAGATGGTATATAACCATATGCTAGAGAATGATGGTAGAGTACCATCTTTAAAGGAATTATCATAATGAGTCGAATTAGACGAGTATTAAAGAAGTTAAATAATAAATTACGTACACCAACAAAATCAAACTTTGATCACAAAGGTTATAAGCAACTAAGCAAATTAAGCGACTACGAATTGCGCGACATAGGTATTTCCCGTGGCGACATTGATTACGTTTGTAGCGGTGGCACAGTGCGCAGAGGAGAAAAATAATGCAAGATACATTTTTGGTTAGAGGATTAAATCGTTTTAAAAAATCCCAAAAAGCAAATTGTCGTTCTTTCGCTGGCTTCACTAAACTAAAGGGGCTATAATGAAAACTAATAGATGGATACGTTTCATTAGAGCGATGGAATTCAGAGCATATGTTATTGCGGAAAGAGAAAAACGTGCGATGGGACCCGATTATGAAAAAGTGCTAGATAATTGGAAATCACGATTGTTGCGTAAACCAGAAAATATTAACACTAGTATAGGTGTTGATATAGAACAGTTAAAAAAAGGGGTGCTATAAGCGCCCTTTTTGTTGTCTAAAATTAAGTGTATTCAATATCCACATCAGTAAAATATCCTTCTATTATATTTTGTACGATAATGGGATTGCAATGAACATACTCTCTATTCACCTTGAACGATTCTCTCAATAAATCTAGTATCTTACGCTCATGTCTAATGTCGGGGATTTCATATATCTTCTTGAAGTAACAATCTGGCGCAGCAGTTCTATATGCTTTTATGCGTTGCTCTGGATCTTTGGTGATACCTAACTTACAATAGTCTGGTTTGTGTGGGTCAATCAAAATATAATATTTCAATATAATTTATCTCCTATAATTATATAGGTATTTATTCACAATAAATTATGTAGTTGAAATCACTACATAAATACCTTGACGGACATATAAACATAGTATATAATAGTATCAATGTTATAAAACTTATTGGAGATTGACATGATAAACGCAGACGTAGTAACAAGTATTATCCAAGATGAGATTGACAAAAGTACTGATAGTGGTGTAACAGAAGTTTTATCTTCTATAAAATCACGTATCGTAGACTTAGAAGAGAATGATTTGAATAACATGTTCAAGGATTACATGCAACGAGAAATTGAAGTAGCAGATGCAACTCGTCGTGACAATATGACAGTAGAAGCAAAACTATTAAGTGAATTGTTTTAATCAAGTGAACCATATATTAGAAATTGAAAGTTATGTCAAATAGTGCAATCTGCACATTTGTATCAACACAAGATGGTATTGTAGTTGTACATCATAAGGAATGGGGTGGCTATATATATGACGATGAGTGTATATGGCATAATGATATTGGACCCGCTGTTGTATGGCCTGATGGACATGCTGCATGGTGGTTTGATGGGAAAGAGTTCAACTTCAATGATTGGGTTGAACTAGTTGACCTACGAGATGAAGAAGTATTTTTACTAAAGATGACATATTTATAATGAATATTAGCGAAGGCTGGATAAGTCTACAAGAAATGGAATTTGTAAAAAATCTAATGACTGTAGAACATGGTAATATTTTAGAAGTAGGTGCTGCAAACGGAAGACTATTTACTTATTTGTATAGTTCTTTTCCAACTTGGAAATATGTAGCAGTAGATCCGTGGGAACAAGAACAAGTAAGATTACAAGTTGATTGGGATAAAGGATATTTTGAGCCTAACAACTTAAAAGAAGTAATTACTATAGATATGTTTAAATCAAATTGTCCATATGCAGAAACACACGAAATGTATTTTGACAATTTTAAATCAGATTACAAATACGACATAATAAGTATGGGGTTAGTAAGTAAACATATGGATTGGAAAAGTGTTTATAAAAAAGCATTTTCAATGTTACAACCTAATGGGGTTATCATTGGAAGAAATTTAACACATAAAAGATATGGCGCAATGATCAAGGAAGCAATACATGAATATAATATTATTGATACTTGTTCTGGATCATTTTTAATAAAAAACTGATAAATATTGACATAAAACAGGGAAAAGTAATATGACAGCACGTAATGAAAAAAATTGGTTAGCCGAACCAACCGTCGAATATATTAGTAGTGAATGCTACAGTAGTCAAGAAATTTATGAAGCAGAAATTAAAGAGATATTTTCTAAAGTTTGGATCCCTATTATTCATAAGAGTGAAATAAAGAATACAGGCGACTATCGAACATCTCAAATTGCATTTCGAAACATAGTTATAATCAATCACGGTGATCGTATTGGATGCTATATCAATCCAGGACTCAAGGGAGTATCCGGTACAGTTGATCCAACTACTGTAATTGAATCTAGAGAATTATTATCCGAAGTAAAATATGGCGGTATGGTATGGACAACACTAAATCCAATCCCAACCATGGATGTAGAGCAATGGACAGACGGTGCATTTGATTGTATTTCACAAGCAATTGATACCGAAGAACTAGAAGTGTTCCATTATCATAAAGCAATTATTCCAACAAACTATAAACTATGGCATGACACTAACAGTGAGTTCTATCATGACTACATGCATTATTTTAATAGAATTACTGGATTCACTCCTGAGTACTTTGCTCGTGCATGTACAGGGTTTGACAACGGGCACGTTAATGTTGGTAGTTTCGAAGTTCAGTATGATAAATTTGAAGGTGCAGCAGATCGGGGTGCATTAAGCTTTCCGGGTGTCCCGCCTAATCAGTGGTACATGGTAGACTTGTTTCCAGGATACAACTTTAACCTACGAGGCAGTGCATACCGCAGTGATAGCATTACACCACTAGGTCCAGACAGTGTATTAATTGAGTTTCGTGGATACGGATTGTTAAGTGATTCTCCAAAAGAACGCGAACAACGTATAAATGACCATAATACTATATGGGGACCATTTGGTCGTAACCTACATGAAGACCTGTTAGGAGTTACTGGACAAGGTATAGCAATGGCGCCTGGCACAGAACGTAGAAACATACTACATGGTAGACATGAAAACAATACTATACATGATGAAATTGGGATGCGTCACTACTATGCAGAATGGGGGAAGTACTTAAACGTAGACCCAGCAAGTCCGTTAAAAGAATTGGTCAGTCATTCGTAATAGGAAATAGTATGGAGTACACTGATATAACATTTGAAATGTTAGGTACACGTAGACAACGTCCTATGTACCTTAGTAAGTTTCCTAAGTTTAGACAACGTATGAGTATGAAAGATTATCCAAAAGATGCACATGCATACACAACTTATTTTTTAGAAGAGATAGATACTTGGATAAATTCACATAAACATGTAAAATACACGGGCTTAGAGACCTTTACAATCAGAGATGCTATACTTGGCACTACGCATCAGTTAGATGAATTACATCACATGCATGGTGCAAATATAGCGACATACCAAGGGGAATATAAATATCATAGACGATTGACAGATTTCGATGTTAAGCAGATCACACACTATACCGACTTAACACAGGGTGATGTATTCATTGTAAGTTATCCTAGTTGTATCACCACAGGGTATCATGAAAACTTTGATTTATTATTAGACCATTGCGATGAACATAACATACCCGTACATATTGATGGTGCGTGGTTTGGTCAATGCAGAAACTTTAATTTTGATGTTACTCATCCAGCAGTAAAAAGTGTTAGTGTAAGTTTATCAAAGGCATTGGGCATGGGTAGTCAGCGTATAGGTATTAGATATACTAAAGAGAAAACTGTTGGTCCAATAAGTATTATGAATGACTTTGCATATGCAAATGTTAGTGATATGTGGTTAGGTGTAGAAGCAATGAAGCACTTTGGTCCAGACTACTGGTGGTCTAACTATAGTGACTTATATAGTAAAGTTTGTAAAGACTTTAACTTAGGTGAGGCAAATAGCATTCATGTAGGCTGGTTAGACTCAGGTGAACATGGAATTAATCAATTTGGTGTGCGTACCCCTTTGCGATTCTTAATAGAAGGTTTTTTTGATGAACGTGGAACTGACAAAGGCCTAAACAAAATTGAAAGAGAAGAACGAGTATGATATTAGATCATCAAGACGGAACAACTGTTGGAATGAAACTCAGCGGAGGTGCTGATAGCAGTATTATATACTATGCATTTTGTGAAAAGTATAAAAACAATGATAGTGTAAATATAGTAGTCATTACCTTAGACACTGATCTGAACTTCTATTATGTAGCAAATGCTACCCGTATAATAGAAAAAGTTGCTGAATTAACAGGTAAACGTCCACTAAAGCATTTTACTAATCGCATACCGCATGGATGGAGAGAGTATACCGCTGGACAAGAAGACCTCGTGAAACAAGCTCAAAGTGAGTTTGGTGACATGAAGTTTTATAGTGGAATGACTACAAATCCTAATATTGATGACATGAAAGAATATTTTCTAAACAACGATTTTGGATTAAATTATACAACCGTATTAGATACCATTGCAAGTCGCGATGTTGAAAGAGATGAACTACATGGTTTAAATCGTGGATACAGACCATTTGGCAACAGTGATAAAAGAGCAGTATCACACGCCTACAACGACTTAAATGCATTAGACATAATTTATACTCATACGAACAGTTGCGAGTCAGTGACAATGGTAGGGGATGATGGTATCCCCATACACTGCGGTCATTGTTGGAATTGCTTAGAACGCTGGTATGCATTTGGTAGGATCTTATAATAAAATGGAGAATAATTTGAATGCCAAAATGCTTAGCTTTTAAACATGCAGCATGTATAGGATTAACAGGACATGTACGACCATGTTGTGCATGGAGAGGTGATGGTGCAACTGGTCTTACCATTACTGACGATTGGCAATCTGTGCACGACAAATACTATGAGGAATCATTACATGATTGGTTGCCAGAATGTAAGGAGTGTCAGCAAGACGAAGAATCAAACGGTAAAAGTTATCGAATGACTATGAATAGAAACTTAAAAGATAGTACTGGTATTGAACTCTGGGACTTGAAGATTAATAATACATGCAACCTCACATGTGTATCTTGCAATAGTTATAGTTCAAGTTCGTGGTCAACAATCACGGGAAAACTTAATGCTAAAATAGGATGGCACAAAGATATTGAGAAAATATATGCACAACTACAAGGTGCAAAAATTATTAAATTCACAGGTGGTGAGCCATTTATGATACCACAAGTAAAGAAAATAATTAAATATCTAATAGATACAGATGTTTCATCTACGATTGAATTACAATTCATTACTAATGGAACAATCGATATTAAATCATATTATACTTTATTTGAATGCTTTAAAAAAATCGATGTAGTAGCAAGTATAGATGCTATAGGTGAGCGTTTTGAATACCTTAGACGTGGTGCTATCTGGGAGCAAGTAAGTAATAATATTATTGACATACATAAAAATGCACCAGATAATACACTTGTATCTATTACTTGCTTGCCAAGTGCACTAAATATTAATAACATTCATGAAGTCGAAGACTGGGCAACAAGTTATGATATTAGATTTCATAGGGCGAGTGATCTGATTACACCAACATATATGACTCCGAGTGCATTGGATGATCAAGATAATAAACAACAATTAATTGATCATGTAATGATTTTAGATGATATAGATGGAAAAGACCATACTAAATGGATAAACACTAATGAAAATTTTAAGGATATAGAATGAGTTGTACATTTTGTCCACTTCCGTGGAATAGCATTAACTTACGCAACAATGGAGATTTACGAATTTGTTGTAATACAAACAGTTATAGTCCACAACGTGGAATTATGAGAAAAGAAGATGGCACACCTTACAATGCAGGGAAAGACGATTGGAATGAAGCACGTAATGCTGCACTTGTAAAAGAAGTACGTGTTAGTATGATGAATGGGGAATGGCATCCAGAGTGTACTCGTTGCAAAAAAGAAGAAGAAAGTGGTATGCGTAGTCGTAGAGAATATGAAAATGACGATTGGGGTACATGGTTTGGTGATATGGGTCTTGAAAAAGTATTGCCAATTACCGAAGCAGATGGTACACTAGACACAAGTAAGCAAGACATTGAGTATATGGATATTCGTTACGGTAACTTTTGTAATTTAAAATGTCGCATGTGTGGACCTACTGATAGTCATATGTGGTATGATGATTTCGTAAAGATACATGACAAAACATCATACAAAGATACACACGACACAATACAGTTAACTAAAAACGCTAAAGGTAAATGGCATACTGAGCAATATAATTGGTTTCAGGATAATAACATTTACTGGGATAACTTTGAAAAGTATGCACCTAATGCTAAAAAACTTTATATTGTTGGTGGTGAGCCTTTAATTATTGCTGAACACCAAGAAAGTCTTGAACGGTTAGTTGCTAGTGGAAAATCAGGTAAAATACAATTAGAGTATAATACAAATTTAACTATGGTTCCTAACAGTTTAGTACACTTGTGGGAACAGTTTAAACAAATACGTATTGGAGTTAGTATAGATGGTATAGACGATGTGTTTAATTATCAACGTACTCCTGCAAAGTTTGATGCAGTGTATAAGAATATGATGATATTACAAAATAATGAACGCATTAATCTTAAAGCATGGTTTGCTTATACTGTTACACCTATGAACGTGTTCCATACAGCAGACTTTATGAAATGGAAACTTACTGAAAGCGGATTGGATAAATTTAATCCACTAGACGGCATGCGTCCTGTCATTACACATCACATGTGTCATAGTCCAAAATATTACAATGTAAAAGTGTTACCTCAATATCTTAAAGATCAAGTTGCTGAACATTATCAAGAACATAAAGATTGGATACTAACTACAGACTTTAGTGACAAAGTTAAAGACAATTTTATTAAAGTATTAAATAGTATTGAAAAGTTTATGATGAGTGAAGACTATAGTGAAGAATGGCTAGATCAATTTATATCTCAAACTACAAAATTAGATGAAGTTAGAAATCAAAATATATTAGATATAGTTCCGCAGTATGCGAAATTGTTTAATGAACATAACAAATGACGATTGCTAACAAAGCACTGGAATACGACTTTTTTATTAACGCCAGTGCACTCTGACAGTACTATCATGAACTACTACTAGATGTAGTGTATAAAACCGCACAGAGTGCACGGAAGTCCCTACATATAGTGTCAATTGTTTTCACCACTGATTGTGGTACAAAAGGTCTTATTGTACATATCAATAAGAGAAGAAAGCATTGATCCTATACAAGTGACTGATGCAGAATAAATCTAAATAATACTATAAGGAGTATACAGATGAACAAATATATTAAGAACGCAGTAGTTTTATTAGCAAAGGTGGCAATGGTGTCATTGACTTTATTTTTAACAGCATCACCAATTATGGCGAAAGAAGTAGAAATGGAAATATATAATTTTCCGATTACAAGAGTTATAGATGGTGACACAGTTGCATTTCAAGCAAATTTTTTACCATCGCCGTTGAAGCAAGAATTAAGCATTCGTGTGTATGGTGTAGATACACCTGAGAAGAGTTGGAGAGCCGAATGTCCTAAAGAAGCAGCATGGGGAGAAGAAGCGTCACAGTTCACTACAGATCGTTTAAACGCAGCAACCGTTATACAAGTAGCCATTTATAAATGGGACAAGTTTGGTGGTCGAGTACTTGGTGACATCATTATAGATGGTAGGAGTTTAAGACACATGCTTATAGCAGAAGGCTTTGCTAGAGAATATTATGGTGATAAGAAAATTTCTTGGTGCATCTAATACATGAGCGAAGATTTAAAATACAGTACATACGATTTTACTAAAATACCATTTGATAATTTAGTAAGAGTGGGACAACGTACCATGCTACATCGTGATTTATTCACGGTGAGCTGGTTGTTAGGTCGCTATTGTAATTACAGATGTAGTTACTGCTGGCCTTATGCCCGCAGTGATAAGAAAGACTTTAGACCTACTGAATTATGTCTACTTACGATTGACGAGATTAAGCGTCAAGCACGAGAAAATGGGTTTAATAGTTTCCACTTTAGTTTAAGTGGCGGTGAACCAACATTCCATCCGGGTTATCTGGACATAATGAAGCATCTATCAGACGATGTAAACAACACAAATTATACATCAGTTCATATGACAACTAATATGTCACGTCCTATGAAATGGTTTGAGACTTACGTTAAGTACGTATCGAAATTTCATCGTGCAAGTATTACCGCAAGTTTGCATACAGAGCATTTAGACACCAGAGAAAAGATGCAAGTCTTTGCCGACAAGTTAGTATTCTGTCAAGAACATGATGTACAAGTAACTATTAATCAAGTGATGGTTCCAGAATGGTTTGATAGAGACTGGGATAATGCATTATTTTTTCATAATCAGGGAATCAACTGCACATTAAAACCGATGTCGGATCCTACTGCTAGTAAGATAGTAGATGGTTATACACCCGAAATGCTTAAAGCATTGCACAATGGTATGCCTCAACGTGGTTATACAGAAGATAAAGCAAAAAAGTCTATGTTAGTCACACGTCCTAAGCCTAACTTTAAGAGAGATGGTGATCCATTGTATTGGAAAGAGAATGCATCTGTGCCTCAACATTTTCAAGTTGAGTTCATTGATAAAGATAACAAGCATTGGTTCATGGATCAGGCTGAACGATTTAACGCATTTGGTTTTAATAAATTTAAGGGTTGGGAATGTTCATCAGGTCATCGTAGTATTATAATTAGAGAGCCTGATGGTAGTGTAAAGCGTAGTTATAGTTGTGCAGATCAGCCGTTAGGAAATATAGAAACTGGGTTCAAACTGTTTGACGCACCTACTGTGTGTACAACAAATGCTTGCGTTAGTAGCGCAGATAGCAAGATACCAAAACGTGCGTCTGGGACTCAATTACCATTGTTTCCAGGCGACACTACTTTTAAAGAATAGTTATAATAACTAATGAATGCCCAACAATAATAAGTTGAGCATTCATTTTGTTACATTTCCGTGTGTTTTAACGCTGTTTTATACTGTGCAATCTATGCTAGTAGTAGCATTTCCCGCAATATCTTCTCACACAGCCTGTGAGGACCTGAGCGATGTACGACTTGATGTTGTCGTACATATGTCTTCATTTATTCATCAAAATAATTTGATGGTGGGTTCAGTTTGAATTCAGCACCATTAATGCAAGTAACTGATTCCATATAATCGTCTGAGTTAATTTGGCTTTCAATTGTCATGAAATCAACACCATCGTTGTTCACGCATAGACCAACCGCCATTTCATAATCTGGTAGTGTTGTTCTAACTGTCGCTATATCAAGGCCACACCCGATTCCAACACCAATTAAACCTATAAACAGTATAATAGTTTGTATCATTTTTACTTCTCCTTAAAAATAATGACGGCGAGTAGTATCGCAGTTATCAAATGTAAAATCAGTATTATCTTCAAGAAACCGAATGCCCGGAAGATCATTTTCTACTTCGTTCACATCAAGATAACGAAAGCCTTTGTAATTACCAGTAGAAGACAATGCTGCTTCTATCATAGATGTTACACCTTCACGATGCTCAGGACATGTATATCGCCCAGTATACGATAATTCGTTGTTAGCAATAGTACGTAGTACTTCAACACTAATAGTTTTGCGTGACATAGTCTTTACTCTCTTTAATTAACTTATACAATAATTATAACACAAGGAGCCTTGCTTGTCAACACTTATCTCCTCATTCGTGCGATTTCTATTGCCATTTGTTTGTTATCTTCAAAGATGGGAACCATATTACTTTTATGCATTGTTGCGATTCCAAGTAATTTTTGTTCACCAGTATACGCAGGCGATTCTTTTTTAGATGCTACACCAATACCAGTTCCTTTACTGGGATATTGTTTTGTATCACGTTGAAATACAGCAGATGGGACAAGTTCTTTGAACTTCTTCTTTTCTGGTTTGTAGTTACCACGTACATACAAATCATATTCTGCTAACGACATCATTTGATCATGTGCACCACTTTGCTTCATACGCTTGTTATGATCACGATGTTGATTTTCAAATATAGATTGTTGCACCTTAGTACGATTAGTTTGCTTACGCTTCTTATAAGACGTAGTTGTTAGTCCTGGACCTACTAGTGACATAGTCATTAAAACAAACCCCATTTTTTCTTACGCTTGCTAGGCTTGAATAGTCCTGCAATTGCATTACCAGCATCCTTTACAGGAGTAACCACTGCTTTACCAGCATCTACAATTGGTTTAGAAATCACTTTACCAGCATCTTCAATTGGTTTAGAAATAACAGTTGCAGCATCTACTACATTGTCTACTGCTGTTTCTCCAATATCATATACAGGATCAACATCAACAGTTACAGTACCACCAGTTTTAAGACCAGCAATGAGAGCAATGTTTACATCACCACCAACTGTAATAGGCTTGCTGTCTTTGTTCCAATCAGGAACTTGATAACCACCCCCAATCTTTACGCCTACTTGTGTGCCAACGCTTAACGAAGTGTCGTTAGTAACTGCGAGTCTCAGTGCTTCGTTTGTATAGTAAGACTTGTCACCAACACCTGCCTTTGCGCCTGCGATTGCACCGCCTTCAAACCAACAGCCGTCAGTTCCAGCATTTGCAGTGCCGCCCGCCCATGCATATACTTCTGCAAATGCATATAGTTCAGTACCAACTGCATGACCGCCATTCTGGTATTCTGCTTTCAATGCCACTTCTGCACGTAGTTTCGCTTCTGCTACTGCTTCAATATATAGATTTCCATCCCTATACCCAACACCATATTTCGCGCTTGCTTGTGCTTCTGCCTTTGCTAATGCTTCTCCAGTGAGGACACCACCATTCGGGTCCGTCCATTCACCTTTTGCATTTACATAGATACCAGCACCAGCGCGGTATTCTCCGTTCATACTTGTATCTGTATTAGATGTGCCACCTGTGGCATTTGCTGTTGCTTTTGCATCAGTTGTCATTTTACTCTCCCATTAATAATGTTTCATGTGGTTGACCCACATAATATTCTTCTAGTAATCGCATTGCACGATTGTATATTTCAGTGCCATGAATTTTTGTCATGTCACGCAACAATAATTCTTTTTCTTTCATATAGATTCTTGCAAATCCTTCACTTGCAGAACATATAGATTTTGAGTTAGAAATTAAGTCTGCTACTTTTACAAATTGAGCATCACGAGGTGCACGTGATAAATGTTCACGGTCCATCGCTTTTCTGATTTCTCTATTACCATCACCTGGCTTAGATACATCAGTTAACCAATCTACCATTGTAGCGACTTCTACACCAAACATGGAAGATATAAAATCTACTGTAAGTGAAGTGTCTTCTATCACATCATGAAGTAACGCTGCTTGAATTTGTATATCATCACCGCCATAGAACTTAACGATTTCCGCTACTTCACGTGGATGAACAATATATGGTTCATCGCTATATTTTCTAAATTGACCTACGGCTGCATGCGCAGTGCTTGCAACTGTATCTGCCAATGTTTCTTTAAGCATAAGTCTTCTCCATGTTTTTCTCTGCTGCTAGATATGTGTCTACACGAGTAAATGTTTTTCGTTTTTCAGTCTGAACTAACCAGCCGTCACGAGTGTATAGATAAACGTACTCACAGTCACCTAGATAAGAACTGGAAAATTCAAGTATTGACTCAAATTCATCAGTAGATATATCTACTGTTTCACCGCGATCACGACCATAGAAGACTGAACTTTTAAGATCAATCCCTAGTTGACTCATATGACCTGATTCAACTAACTGTGCTACACGATAAGCAGCCTGCCATTCGTTAACTAGCGTTTCGCCAACACCGTTAGTAACGTAGCCGTCGAAATGACAATATACTGCACGAACATTGCCGTTTGGAGTTAAGTAACCAATTGCGCTTCTAGTACTCATATTACACCTCTTCTTTCAATTGAGACATTAATTTTTTGATATTCTTTTGTATAGCATACTTTTTCATCTTAACTGATGATGTGTTGCCGTGTAACGTTTTTAAGTAACGCTCTTGTTGTTCAATTCGTATCATGATCTGTTCATTGTTCATCATAGTCTTGCTCTCTTTATTAACTTATATAACAATTATACTACAAGGATCCTTACTTGTCAAGTGTTTTAAGGAATTAATTTAGAAGTTTATTAAAATATGGTTCAAGCCATTTGTATACTTCTAACTGTCCTTCATGACCATAGTGAGGTGCATCGTCTACTCCTAATTGCATAAATTTAGTGTCACCGAATTCTGTTGCAACACTACCTACCCAATTTGATGGAACAGTAATTGATGTTTCATCATTTGATCCTGGATGGTGATGTCGATTATACCAATCAAACATTAATACATTATCTTGTCCATATACTGCATTAACTAAATCAATTTCTTTTTGAGTGTTCCATCTTTGTTGATGGCTATCTAAGTACCAACTATAAAACGCTGTTAAATATTCAACGGGTAGTGTAGAAGACTGTGCAAGCATTTCTAGTCGTCCGTGTTTATCGTGGGGAGTAGTTAATAAAGAAGCCTTGACACATATACTTTCATTAGTTTCAAAGTGATCATCAAAATATGTATAATTGTCTATAGTTTTAAAATCTGAATATATAAAACGAGGTGTGTGAGAATCAGTTAATACTATGTTTGCTCTCCCTAAATGTGTCCACTGTACGATAACTTTATCTGGAGTACCTACATTGTCTTCACACTGTCGTAATCGTAAATAAACACTATCATTGGCTCCGCCAGGTTCACTTAAATCATAAACATGCCAATCCGGGAAATGTTTAGCAATTAGTGCAGGATAACTTTCGTTTAAACAATAACCATCCGACCAGTGCGAATAACTACATCCTGCTATAAATAATTTCTTCATTAAAAACTAACTCATATTTTATTAAATCACTTAACAATTATACTATAAGTCGTATTATTTGTCAATAGTATTTAATTACGATAAATATTATTATAATTGGAGAAATATATGTCAAACACTAAAGAAGTAGATTGGGCAGTAACAGAATTATGTTCACATTTATGTGATAAAGCATATTCTGATAAAGAAGGTATGACTACATACTTGAAAGAGAATAATATAAAATATTCTAGTGTAAAATTCTTTACGAATGATAGTGCGCAAGGATATGGTATTGTTATGCCTGATTATGTTGTTATCGCATTACGCGGAACAGAACCAACGAAGGTTAAAGATATGTTAGCAGACATTAAAGCATGGCCTTCGGAAAGTGACACTGATGGTAAAGTTCACGCTGGATTTAAAGCAGAAATTGATAAGTTGTATCCTGCGTTAGTTAAATGGTTGAAGCCTAAAAGTAAGAAAAAACTTATTATAACTGGACATAGTTTAGGTGCAGCAATGGCAACTATACTTGCAAGTAGACTGAAACCAACTACACCAGATTTAGTGTTGTATACATTTGGCTGTCCTAGAGTAGGTAATAGGGAATGGGGTGTTCAGTTTGACGATATAGAAGCGTATCGATTCGTGAACACGAATGATATCATACCACAAGTTCCGATGTTAGGATATTATCGTCATGTTGGTCAATTACAATATATATCATATGATTATAGAATCTTAACTGGTCTTAATTGGTGGCATCGGTTTGTTGATAAAGTGAAAGGTAAATTGAAAGCATGGAGTAAGTTTCAATTGTTTAATGGAATTTATGATCACCTAAGTGTTCATTATATTAAAAAAATTAAATTACGCAAATAAAAGCCCAGTTAAACTGGGCTATTATTATCCTACGAATGCACGTTCTACTACGAATGTGCCTGGATCGCTCATGTTGCCCTCAACAAATCCTTTTTTAAGTAAATGATTTTGTAAGTCTTGATTGAATGGAATAGATCCACAAATCATAACTCTATCAAATTCAGAATCAAGATGAGGCAACTGTAAAGTATTTTCTATCGAATGATCGAATAGTGCGGTGGTTACTCTTCCCTCATTATCGTATGATTCGCGAGAAACAGTTGGATAATAATGAAATTTATTTTGTACTAATTCACCATACATTTCATGTTCGTTAAGACTCAACCACATATCTTTCCAAACCAAATCTTCTATCTTTCTAGTACCATGTACTAATATTACATTATCGTAGTTTTCATAAATTTCAATACTACGTGCTAAACTCATAAATGGTGCGATACCAGTTCCCGAACTTAGCATATATAGATTACGACCAGGTTTGACATTATCAGGTACTAATGTACCAACTGGTTTAGTACCTACTAGAATTTCTTCACCTACTTTAACATGTTGTAATTTACTGGTTAAAGGACCGTCTTGTACCTTGATACTATAGAATTCTAAGTAGTCAGCATGTGATGGAGAAGCAATACTGTATGCTCTTAATATAGGTTTATTTCTTTGAAGTTTTTCAGAGAAATGATCTAAGCCCATCATGACGAATTCACCATCTTTAAATCGGAATCCGGGATTACGTGTTGTCTTGAAATAGAATAATTCGTCTGTATAATGAATTACTTCTAACACAGTTTCATATGTAGTTGCCAATTAAGTGCCCTCATGGTTATCTTGTGAATTTTTAAATAACATTTATAACTGTTCCTTAACATAATTAAAGATGTGTTCGTTTGTTAGTGTACCTATATGGCTACAATCGTATGCCCTATCTATCCGTTCAATCTCATTAAGTGCTGGAAAGAAGTGTGCATGGTCTTCTTGATTTAGAGTATACTCAATAGTGTTAATATCAAAACTATTTAATAAATTTAAAGTGTGCCTACGACACCATTTAGAGTGTGTTTCTATAGGGTTAATTTCACCTTGTATAAAGTATTTGTCGAGGTTTTGGCATGGCATTATTCTCAGCATTTCAGGCATAATATCTGTATAAGGATAATTTAGTCTCATAAATTTGGGCCATTGTATAACCACTGCTTTTGGTTTGTTTGATACATTATACAGTAGATTAGATATATTCATCATAATGTAATTTGGACTACCACCGCATGACGCTAAATTGTAAGTTTTTATATCTAAATTTGTTTCTATAAGACTAGACGCACGTTCATGTTCATGTAAGTATAGTCCATATGTATTACTACAACCAATATGGATAATGTATTCATCATCGTTGTCAAAGTCAAATTCATGTGTTCTATATCCCATGCTATTATGTTTAAATTCTATAGGATTTTGTAAAAGATTACGATATTTCCATACGTTGCTCTGTGATTTTATATTCTTGCACCACATATTATGGTCGTCTGGATTTGGAAAGTTAATTGTTACTTCGCCTGCGTCAGGCAAATCAATTAAATCATATTGCATTATTTCTTCTTTTTAATTTTTTTTATTTTCTAAATCTACAATACGAGATTCTAGATCAACTATCTTCTTAGATAGGTTCGGGTTTAATTTTGTCCATGCATTAGGATCAGTCTTAAACCATGTCCAACCCCATTTATTTACTACATGATTTAAACATGCCGACCATTTACCATAAGTCCATAGTGCGATTTTAGTATCAGTAATCCATGCTATAAACAATGCACCAAAAATACTACCAGCCAACGCTGTCCATATCCATAGTCTATCTGTAAACATACTTTGTATTGTTTCCCACATTGCGTAATCTCCTTTAAGCGGTTGTGTTCTTTTCTTTATAATCTGCTACTGCTGCTTTGATAGCATCTTCTGCTAATACTGAGCAGTGAATTTTAACAGGCGGGAGTGCAAGTTCCTGTGAAATATGACTATTAGTTATAGATACTGCTTCATCTAAGTCCATACCTTTTAATAGTTCGGTCACAAGTGAACTAGATGCAATTGCTGAACCACACCCATAGGTTTTAAACTTAGCATCTTCTATGATGCCTTCATTATTAACTTTAATCTGTAGACGCATAACGTCACCACATGCGGGCGCTCCCACCATGCCAGTACCTACGTTTTCATCTGATTCATCCATCTTACCTACATTACGTGGATTGTCGTAATGATCTAATACTTTTTCTGAATATGCCATAATTGTATTCCTTAATCTATTTCTTATTGTAAAAGTGACCAACCAACATATTAAAGTGACCAACCACTGCATTTATTATTATGATTTTCTGCGTGTACACATCGTTTTGAACCACATTCGGAACATACTACAACATTACCTACACTTAGTAAAAATCCACTTTTATCTATTAACTTGTTGTCTTTAATACATTCATTGCAAAGACAGTCTTCTGCTTCTGCAAGTCTTCCATCGATAGGACGTAAATCATCAGTTTTTTCGACTGTCTTTGTCTTTTCAAATGTTGCTTCTTTCTTGCCCCAAATTTTGTCATAATTATCACCAAACTTAGAACCATAGGTAGAGCCGCGTCTTAAATCGCCTTTACCACCATGCCATTGCGTCATTATTTGTTTTCTCTTGTATTATTTGTATTTACCAATTAACGTATGTGATTACACAGTTTGGTTGTTTACAAATATTTTCATAGTGCGCCCATCGTCTTGTATACTGATCTGAACATTTTTTAGATCATATTTTACAAGTTCACGACCATCATCTATCACTTCAAGTCTAGATACTTCAGGATAGTTAATTATATTATTATCATCCATGTATTCACCTGCTGTTATAAATTTTAAATCATCCATATTAATCACGCCTATAAAATATGTGCGCACCAATACGACCTACTGAATGCATACCACGATCTGTGCGCCAATTTGGTTTTACATATGTAGCATGATAATGAACTGCGCCGTCAGTAATTCCCCTCATGTTAGCATTCACGTAAATATCCCATGCGACTTCTTGTGAGCGTACCCAATTATCACTACCATAAGGTATTGTGTCAGGTTTCCCGTCACAGTACCAAGAAAATTGGCATTTGTGTAAAATTGGATAGTATATTCTTAATTCATCAGGAAGAGTGGGGTCTTGTTTTGTTTTCCAACTCTCTCTCGTATACCCCTCATAAACAACATCACATACTGTATGAGCCCAACGACGATCTGTTACTCTATTTAATGTAACATCGGCTACCGCATACATACCCGCTTTATTATCAATACCTGCTTCAAAGTATATATTCTTTGCAAGACAGAAGATTTGAGGATGTTTTTCTGGATTAGTCAGAAAGTATTCGCTGTCAGTGCGTTTTTGAATACTAGCCCAAGATTCATCATCTGACAAATCAATTTTTGCTGGGACTAATAATGGTGCGTCTGCTGCCAAAATAAACTGACCATAAGCCGCACCACATAGCATTGTCAACATTGACATTACCAATAAAATTTTCATACTGTATAATTCCTTATTTAGAGTCGATGCTATTTGCAATCAAGTGAAGGGGGACAGTCACAAACAATGCGGCTGGTAGGGACAATAATGCTATTGCGTGTAATAACCAAAACATAATTACTTCCTTAATATAAAGAAACATTAATTGCATAATCAAGTGTTTCACGCGCATGTTCTTCGTCTAACTCTTGCAATTCTTCTTCCCACTCTTCGAATGTACGGAACTGTGTTGGAAACTCTTTGTATCCAAGGTCGTTCTCACCATACTTAGCCATAACATAAGCAACAGCATCTTGAATTCGTGTTAGGCCATCAACGATATAATCGCTACCACCTTTCATCTTCCAATATGCGTTACCACTAGAGAACTTGCCGTCCTCTAAGTGAGCGCCGTAATTTTCCAAACACTGAGTTGAGATTACAAATTTCATAATATATCCTTGCGTTATTTAACTTATGCATATATTATAACATAGTGTTTGGGGGGCTGTCAAGTATTAATTGAAAGTTATTTTATTTAATATCTTTCAATTTAATAATTATTGCTTCGATGTCGTCACGCAGTTGTAACTTTTCTTTTTTCATAGTATATAATAATACATCATCTGAATTTTGTTTATACATGTCAGTAATGACCTTATCTAATAAACGGTGGCGTTGTTCTAGGACTTCTTTATGGTGTGTTAAACTATCTAATGTACTCATATTTTATCTCCGTAGGTTATTTTGCCAATTCTTATTATACTACAATTCCATTTAGATAAACTGTTTTACCATCTTCCTTGACTGCTGTTAAGATTTGGTTTCTATTTTCTGACTGTGATTTATAACTACAATGAGTCCAACCTGAGTTAGGATCTCCTGGGATATAAAATTCCAATATTAGTTGATCAAAGTCTAAGTTGTCTGCAATCCATTGTGATACTTGTACCGTTGAAGCAAAGTTTGTTTCCATATCTGCTGCTTCAGCCTTTGAATGCTGTGAACCACGCGCACCACCAATTGCATCATTTAATGCTTCTGATCTATAGCCAGATGTAATTACTGTAGGACCAAAGTGATCTCTTACTGGTTGAACTATATTTTCAAATAATGCTTTAGCACTTTCTAAGTGTGCATCCGTCATTGAGTTATCAATGCATCTACGAGTTGCCGTTGATGATTTCGTGTATTCGCTTACTGTAAAATTTTTACTTAATTTCATAATTATATACCTCTATAACTATTTATACTTAATTAATCAATCATCGTATTGATCTGCTTCATTATATCTATCTTGTTCATCTTCGCCTTCTTTATATAAGACATACTCATGTAATACTACAACTCCACCACAACCCGACACAAAAAGTGCCAATTCTAAAATACTCATTACTTTTTTAAATTCAACCTCACTATTATGTCAGTAATTCCTTTACTATGCGTATTCATTACACATAGTTGCAATTTAATTGTATGAGGATCATATTACTGACCCTCATATTTATCATGTAGTCAAATTACATTGCATTCTTTTTGTCTTGGATTTCACCACGACGAGATTTGGTAAGTTTACCAAGATCACCTAGTGCCTTTCGTGCACGTGCTGCTGCTGCTTTTACACCTTTGTCTTCCCATGAGGCATGTTCTGTTAAGTATGCTTCATATGCTGCTACGATTTTTTCATGAATAGTATCCATTGTATTCTCCGTTTTTATTTAATTATATCGCAATCTGTGCGACATTACTTTGCTGCATCAAAAGCCTTTAGTGCGAGTCGTAATTCTGCCGCCTCTAATACTTTCGATTCATCTCCTGCTTCACCTTCTTTTCTCGCTTGAATTAGAGCAAGTCGTATTTTGTCACGGGCTGCACGTGTACGTTTTTGACCTGCTTCAGTCCACGATTTGTCATAATCATCAGCGTCAACACATTGTGTAGTTATTGGATTATTATTCTGCTCACTCATAATCTTAAAGATTTTGCCCATTATACTAATGCCTCGATTTCTACTATGTCTGATGTTTCATTAACTTCACTGATTAGTCCCCATCGAAACGAGCGCCAACCTTTCGCTTTTACATCCCATACACTAAGAACATCTTCGTTAACCTTGCGAACTTTTTCTGGTGTTAATGAATCTGTTTTAGGTGCTGCGGGCTTAATATCTTCATGCAGTGTGCATGTCATAATTCGTTCATCTCCATTTACTTTCAAGAATGTGACTTCTACAATACCTTCTTGTAGTTGTGCAATGAGTACATCTTTTTTCTTTTCCCATTCTGAATGAATATCACGAGGATTCAATGAACCTTCTTTAATCATTTCACCTACTGACTTAACTACGGTATTCTCTTCGATCATTTTATTTCCTTAGTTTATTTGGTAAGCATTATTGCCTAGTTAGTATTGTTGTATATTATTATAACAAAGTAGTTTAAATAAGTCAAGTCTATTTTGCTAATTTCTCAAGTAGTTCACATTTCTCTAGTATATCATTATATGCTTTTTCTGCTAACAATAATTTTTTACGTTGTTTCAATAGTTCTGGATATATTTGTTCAAGAGTTTCATCTCTCGTATCTATACGCATTTTCACAGTCTGTTCATGATTTAATATAGGTTTATGGAATTCATGTTCAACTCCATCAATTGTAACCGTATCAAATTTACCAACGGTTGCCCTGCTGACTTTACTAATAGGTGTTAGTGATTTTTTAGTAAAATAAGTATCTGCTAATATTACATCATAGTCTGTTATAATTAAAACACCATGTCCGTTACATAACGGGCACTCATTAATATTAATCAATGGTGTAGTCATAGTACAAGGACACACATCATAATAACTTTCATCACATAAATCCGCAAAGATAGTACTAGTAACTACGTGGTCAAACATCTTATCGTGCATTAAATTATATCTCGCTGAGTCATAGCATTAGTTTTGCTATGAACATGTCTTCTGTTGTTTTAAACCGCAGTACACCATATGGTAGATAAGACTTATGCAAACCACGCATTCGTCCTGATGAATACGATATAAGTACACAATCAACTACTTCATTAATTGCATTTAAGTCAATTGATACCCATTGGCCCATATTGATTTCCATGATGATTGGATAGTTGCGCTCAATTCGTAGTTGTCGTTGCCCGCTACCACGATAGTAACTATTTTTATTCATCTATTTTGATAGTATCTTAACACAGTATTCATATGCAAAACAAAAAGCGAAGAGTACCCACACAAATGGACCTGCAAATACTGATATAATAAGAACTTCTTTATCTGTGGGCCTATTACCATATATTATGGTGCTTAATGATGTAACCACCATAAACCACATAACACTAAGTAATACACCTCCTATAAAATCAAAAATTGTTATCATACTATTCTCCTATTTGTTTATTTTTTGGGTGAATAAACTGCTTACGCTTTCTTCGTTGGTGACACGTCGAATTGCTTCACCAAACATAGTGGAAGCACTCACTACACGTGTTTTTTTATGATTCTTTGGGCAGTTAAATTCAATGCTGTCAGTAATTACTAGTTCAATGAGTACACTCTTTTCAATTTTTTGACATGCAGTACCACTAAGGACGCCGTGTGTAATGTATGCTCTAACACTAAGTGCACCAGCATCTATAATTGCTTGAGCAGCATTGCATAATGTACCACCTGAGTCAACGATATCGTCTACTAGGATAGCGTGTTTACCTTTAACATCGCCAATTAACCCCATGACTTCACTTTGTCCTGCACGAGGTCTACGCTTGTCTACAATAGCAATGTCGCCACCAAACATGTCAGCGAACTTACGTGCACGTACTGTACCACCTGCATCGGGGCTTACAAATACAGTTTCAATTTTGTTTAAGTCAGTACCTTCTTTAAAGAACTGCTTCTTAATATCTTTTGCAAATGCAATACGTGATGTTAGATCATCTACGGGGATATCAAAGAATCCCTGTATTTGTCCAGCGTGCAAATCCATTGTGAGAACTCGGTTTGCGCCTGCGGTTGTTAGTAAGTCTGCTACTAACTTCGCGGTAATTGGAGTGCGTGATGCACTCTTACGATCTTGTCGTGCATATCCAAAATAAGGTATGACTGCTGTAATGCGAGTTGCGCTGCTACGTTTAGCAGCATCAATCATAACCAACAATTCCATGAGATTGTCATTCACTGGAGTGCTTGTACTTTGCACAATAAAGACATCTTCACCTCTAATATTTTCGTTAAACTGAACACTAGATTCACCATCAGCAAATGTTTTGATGTCCGCTGATACGAGTTCTACAAAGCACCTGTCTGCTATATCTTGTGCCATTTGTAGGTTGCTATTTCCTGCAATAATTTTCATATTTTATAACCTGATAGATCATGATATTCATGACAGTAATAATTATAACATCTTAGGCGAGGTTTGTCAACTAATTTAACTTTATGAATTTGCAATTTTAAACATCATTGCATCTTGTTCTTTCTCAAACCAGAACATTGATCCTGCTGGAGAATTTGCAAAGTCACCAGTACAATGTGTTAAACACCATTTCCTATCAATATCAATTCGTTCACCTGACTCACTATATGGTCGTTCAATACGATACCAGCCTTCATATGCAAGTTCATGTAAGGACGAGAACACCATTATAATTCAGCCAACTTAAATATGAATACTTCTTCATCGGTTGGTTTGAGTGGATTTAGAAAATATTTATCTATTATTTTTTGAGATAGTTTGTTGCCATGAACCCACCAGTTGTATTGTACTACTTTGCCACTTTTATTATACACAAGTCGTGCAGGACCGTCTTCACGATGCCATATGGTTATACATTCATAAGCGGGATTTAATGGAATGATACCCTCTTTTTTAATTCTAGGATCGTATCCGTATTGCTCTTCTTTGAGCAATCCATTTGGAAAGAATCGTTTTATGTATTGTGGATTTTTGAGCATTCAAATCTCATATCAATTATAGTACCCATTGTCTCTTCTGTCAGATAACGATAAATGTGGGTCCTTGATTCATCGGTTGTCATTGCAGTGCATTCTTCTTCTGTCGCAAATTTGACAGGATGTAATACGTTTGAATCTGATATAACACCATCATTTACAATAGTAAGGAAAATAAATAAAATATATTCGTTCATAACAATTCTCTCTTTTACGCTCGACTGATTGTGGAAAACATTTCCAAATCTGCTTTACACTTACTCCAATGACCAGTAAATCCATTCTTTTTGCTATGCTTGATAAAGCCTAGACCATTGAATTCTTTGTTCCATAATATGGTTGAACCCATCGCTTCTGCGCCTTCTTCTTTTTCAATCTGATGTACTAATAGATCAACCTTGCGATGAATGTCACTCATACCTTTACCTTTGATATTGGCAACAAGCACATCGTAGTCAGGAGTAGAATAGTTAAACATAACATTGTCTGGTGTAGTAGGAGTTTCAAACTTATTAACTGTAATACGAACAATTGCTTTCATAATCTTTCTCGCTTTAATTAACTTATACAATAATTATAACACAAGGCGCCTTGGTTGTCAAGGCTTTATAGGGAATTATTTATATTAAGATGTTAACATTTCAAAACGTGCTTCTGATTCTGCATCTTTGCGAATCTCTGCAATTGTAAGATTTACAATTTCATCAAAGTCACTGTAGAACCTTTCAACACTTGCATACATATGAAAACATTCTTGAACTGCATGTAGTTCCACCAAATTCCAATCAGTGTCCCCGTCTTTGTTCCAGTTTTCTAGACTGAACGCTGCGTTGCGTATTGAGTTGGTTAATCTGGTGTAAATCATTGACATATTGTTTTCTCTCTGCTTTATTAACTTATGTAACTATTATAACGCAATGAGCCTTACTTGTCAAGTCTTTTTGTAAAATAAATGCAATAAAAAAGACGCATTTAGCGTCTTTTTTTACATAAGTTGTATTATGTCTTCTTGCGATATACTCTCTTTTTCTTTGCTGGTGCTGCTGCTTCAATTAGTTCTGCTTCATCTAACACCTTATTGAATTCACGTAGACGCTTAATCACTGATTGAAAGTCAACAATCGTTGTCCATCTATCAATGAAGAATGTCATTGAACCCTCTACTCTACTAAATGCGTTAAGTACTTGGAATAGAACACCTAATGTTATTAACTGTTCAAAGTAACTTGGTGCTAATACAATGATTGCTATGTTTCCTGCTGCTAATCCGAATGCAGTTGACCATACACCAAACCCCATATACCAGTTGAACAAACGATAATAGTTTTTCTTTACTGCTGCAAACATTGGAAATAAATCATCAGTTACACGTTGAGTCAAATCATCTTCTGAATGAACTAATTTCTTTCTGAATTTTGCTTCTACCACTTGGTTATTGTATTCTAGTCCAGGCAATTTCATACCTAGTATGAATGAGATCAATGTACCACCGATAGATACGCCTAGTGCTACCCATACTAAGAATCCAGGGATGATATGACCATTCCAAACTGGTAGTCCTTCTGAAAGTTCCCATAAGATCGGCAAGAATGCAAATAATACAAGTATTGCACTAAAGAAGCCAGTGAATAGACTTTGTAATGTTTTACCGAATACCATTAAATCTTCTTGAATACGCTGTGACCCACCTTCTATTTTAGCAGTGGATTTCTCCCATCGTTTAAGATAGTGATGTGTATTCGCTTCGCGCCAACGGAATGTATACCTCTGTGTCTGCCATATAACGTATGTTGCCATTGGTGTATATAGGATTATAATTTCCAAGAATGATGGTACAGTATCTTCTTTTATTGTTAACAACTCGGTAAATCTGATCACATCAAATCCCCATAATAAGTCCCAAAATCTTTCTTCTTGTAGTGTTTGAATTGCGTCATAGAACTCTTTATTCCATAAGTTGTATGCTACTAATATTTGTACATTGTACCAAGTAATAACTAACAAGAATGCAAGCATTACCCATGCATATACGGCACTTTCTTTCGTTCCAAAGAAACTTTTTAACATTTAATATTCTCCTATTTTAACGCTGCTTCTGCATTCGATGCTGAATAACTCCAAAAGTCTTTGTAATTAGTTGCAATTGTAACTAATGCTGGTTTTGCAGCAAAATCCCTTGGATGTAACCAATACATTGATGCAGATGGAATTTGTATGAATAATAATCTTAATGACTCATTAACTCCTAGTCTGTCTAACAATTTTAATAATGCTGCCGCAGTACGATATGCAGATGCTTCTAGTGCTGTTGGATTCATTTTACCAATCGATTCTAATGGTGTGCGTGGACCATGTATGCCAAAATACACATCACCTATTAAGTATCGTTTATCACCTGCTAGAAATAAAAGACCGCATGCAGATGCACACATTGACTTGTCTTTCATACTATCTTTTGTATTTTCACTATTTAAGTTCACAGTACCAGGCGTGTATATTACTTTGCCATTTTCATTAAATACTTCTGTTGCACGCACTACCGTAATCACATCACGCAATTTAAAATGCGCTGCAAGGCATGAACCTTCTGATAGACTGCCACCTGGACTTTCTAAAATAACAGTAAATGATGATGGTAAGTCTGGAACAATACGTTCACAATCTCCTTCTAGCACAGATCCTACCAAAGTATATAAGTTCTGATCTATTTTAGTAAAAACAAGTCCAGTTTCTTTATTGGCTTCTTCTTCTGTTTTATCTTTATTTGCTTCGATATAAAGTATCATGTAATCATTATACCAAGTATGTATTTGGTTAGCAGAGAATAATAATATGATTATCGTCATGATTACCAATGGCGCACTGTGTGATATTTTATTGTATAATCTAATTATTAATTTAATCAATGACCAACTGATAATATACTGTTTAATATATTCATAAACATTTTTAATTTTATTCATCGTTTTTCTTCTCTAGATTTTTTTCTGTGATCTCAATATATTTTTTCATAGTCACACAATCTGTACGTGTGATTAACCTATATTCCATATCAAGCGTAGACTCGCTATTCATTCTACCTTTATACACTTCACAAATTTCCATTGTTGGAAATGGATATGATTTCATTACTCCATTACCCAATTGTATTCCAAATAATGATACTACATAATGTGCTACTAATAATACTGCCTGTGGTGCATCCATTATAGACTTACTCCTTGTTAATTTATTACTATATTACGCGGTTTTGGTACTTCTTTCAGTATGCTTTGTCCATTATCATCTATATTAGACATTATGAATGACATTGCTTCACCGTTCAATCCTTTCTTGAACTTTCCTTGTGGTTGAGATTTACCATCAGCACCAGTTAATTCTTTTACCTTCTGTAAATTTTCTTTACTCCAATCTATTTTATATAATTTGGGACCAACGTACTTAGTTGGTTCTGACAATAGTAAGTATATCCAAGGTTTTTCATCGTATGCATATAATAATTGTACCTCTTTATTATATGGTAAACCATATATTGGCATTCCTTGCAATGCAGTTATCGCTTGCCAACTATAGAGTGACATTAGTAACGCTGTTGGAATAATAATAAATGTGTATAACCTATTTGCTTTGCTCTGTATTAGTGCATACACGCATACTACTACTAGTAAAAACAAACCAATAACATACAACACGATCATGATATCTACATTCATTACATTTAATACACTATACATAATACTTATCCTCTTTATCTTGCCCCGCCAGGCGAAGGTCTTGTCTCTCTAGGTGAAGGTATTGTAACAGAAGATCCAGAATTAACACGTGGTATTACCATATCACTGATAAAAATATCTGATATATTACCTTCATTATCCACTGTAAACGCTGGCATTTTGAATATCTCACCTTTCTTGGTTGCATACTCTTGTATGTGAATTACTTCTTTATATGGATTAATGTCCACTAATGAAACTGTGAACAATGTTGGTTTGTCTGTGGGATACTTTCCGTATATATGTACATTAATAAAATAGTCACCGGGCATTATACCACGCATATTAACTACTTCTCTATTAATTCTTATTATTTTTGGTACACCAGCAACCATGATTGTATCAGATGTGGATCCTAAATCATCTCTCTCAAGATGCATGAATCCGCTAGTTTTATTTTGAAAACTCAATGGAAATTCCATACCTGGACCCATCACCCATATATCAATATCATCAGAAACCTGACCATCCCATTCAAGGATTATCATTATTTCTGCATACGCAGGTATATCTCCCTGTTTTGTAATAGGATTTATTAGTACTAGCACTAGAATGAATAACGTTACAAAGCCTAATAAGGCGTTAAATAATATGTCATTAAATGCGAGATTAGAACTATATCTCTCTTTCATTTATTATTATTATCCTGTAATATAAGTTGAGATCGTAATGAGACAGACGCTATCAGACCAACTAATGTAGTCAACAATGCTGTTGCCATACCATTCGCTAATTGTCCGATTACATCTTTCATTGATTGAATATTAGATGGGTCTAATGAACCTAAGTCACTACCATCTAACATAAGAATAAATCCAAGAACTGTACCCATCATACCAATAGACATACAGGTTTCTGCTATGAACCAATATTTTTCATCAGATGTGGTAGAACGGGTATAAGACCTATGCCCAATTTTAACACTTGTTAAAAACCATAGTCCTAACAATGCAAACGAAATATATGTTTGATCATTTTGAAATACATATATATGTAAATCATAATAGTAAGCGGTCCCAAGTGCAAGCAGTTGAATTACGAAAATTAACCACCAAAATAAAAAATCCTTTGTCACTATAATATTCTCCCTGTTAATACTATTTATGTCAAAACAAAAAAAGACTCCTCAGGAGTCTCATTATGCATTTGCAATTCTAAACATTAGTGCGTCTTTTCCATCTTCAAAGTAAACCTTACATGAATTGAATTTTTCGTTGTCTGGATTGATATATCGTTGTCCCACATAATATCTACCTATAACGTTATCTTCACACCAATCAGAGTATGAAGTGTATTCTTCATGTATGTTTCTTTCTGGTAATACGACTGTACTCCATCCATCAGGTATGTTAGTCTTAAAAGTTCTACGCATCCAGTTCGGGATAGATGGGTGATGTGGCTGTAACCAAGTTGGAAATTTACTGTAGATATTGTATAACATTCTATATGACTTATAATGAAACGGAAATATCATAAGTAAAACTGCTATCACATACATGAAAACCGCAATCCAGTAAACTATTTCGCCTAAATTATCACTAACCATCAACGCAATCAACTGAATGCCCATTGAGAAAGAATATAATGTATTCCTAATAAAGAAAGATTTAACTACATCTACATACTTCATTATAATGCTCGTGCTAGTTCAATCATTGTTGCAGATAAATTAATCTCTACATCAGCCACTTGAGTATGCTTTACTAAACCATTACGTATAGCAAGCACACACGCATCATATTGTTCATCATTTGATGTATACAAATCAAGATTACGATATAGCCAAGTATAAATTTCATTATATTCATCTGCACGCGCTTTAGACACAATCAGTTGTCGTGCTTGTTTGATGTTGCCCGCTTTGAATAGATCAATCATATCCATACGCCATACTGCACTAGCACCACTATCATCAACAGGCTTCTGTAATAGATTGTCTGCAATACTCATTTGTACCGTATTAATCGTCTTACGTAAATCGGGATAATTCGCACGAACCATTGCATCTAATGTATCAATATCAAATTCAACATTATTGTCTGCTAAAATTTCTGCAACACGCACTGTGAAATCTGTTTGATCTAGTTTCTCAATATGGAAACCTTGACAACGACTATGCAATGCTGGGATAATCATGTTAGGATAGTTGCATGTTAAGATAAATCGAACACTAGCATGGTACTGTTCCATTACACCACGCAATGCTGCTTGACCTTCTGGTGAAATATGATCAGCCTCATCTAACAAAATGACTTTGAAATCACCCCAAGGCATTGTTTCACTAAATGCGGTGATCTTCTTACGAATCATTTCCACACCATTATCACGACTAGCGTTAATGTATAGTACGTCAGCATCTTCAATAGAAAGTTCGTTGATAAGAACTTTTGCGATTGTCGTCTTACCAGTTCCAGGACTACCACTGAACAATAAGTGTGGAATACCACCATCATTGATCCAGTTCTGTACTTGCTTTCGCTGAGTATTATCCTTGAATACGTAGTCTTTTACTGTGGTTGGTCTATAAGTTTCGACCCATAAATCCTTAGCCATATGCTGTTCCTAATTTAAGTTGTTAATAAGATATTATACATTACTTCTACTTCTTTGTCAAGGAATGCATCATTAAAATTTTACCCAGTTCGTCAACTAACTCAGTACCATCTGGTATTACATATAAGTCTATAATTTCATTTTTGAATTGCTGATTAGCCTGAGTAGTACTTGTATGGCATTCAACTACCCTACCACCTTTTGCAGAATATATACGAATATTGTATGATGGTTCTGTATCAGGTGTGAGTTGATGACTAGAATATTTATTTAAACCAGTATAACGTGTACCTTTGGTAGAAGCGCCAGATGTAAACTCACCTGATTCGTTAAAGTCACGATCTTCCCAATATTCATCAGTACGCCTCAAAAAGAAGTGACCAATCATGCTATATATTTTGTTTATCATTCAAATACCTTTAATATGTTGTGATCACTTTATCAGCAATACCATGCTTAACTGCTTGCTCTGGTGTTAACCAATGATCTGTTTTTGGTGCTAGTGTAAACTCACGGATATATTTTTCAGACTTACCAGTGCATTTCTTGTAATGCTCTAGCAGTTTTTTATTTGTCCAGTCCATGTGCTTTTGACTATCGACCATGTCGTGATATTGACCACGTGTACCACCACTGAATTCGTGTGACATCACTGCGGTATTATGTGTTAGATAACGATGTCCTTTAACACCTGACATCATCAGCATTACACCACAACTTGCGATAGATCCCATGCCGTATGTATACACTGGAATACGTGATTGCTTCACAACATCAATTAGATGCATACAAGAATCCACATAACCGCCAGGCGAATTAATATATAAGTGAATCACTTCTGGTGCTTTATCTGCTGGCATTAGATTGTATTCCATAATCATCTTTACTAGTGGCATACAATTATCTTGATTGAATTCCTTATCCATGAACAATACACCATTATCACGTAAATGTTCACCCGGTTGCTTTGGCGCACTGGGAGGTGCAGGCATGGGTGGCATAGGTGGCATTGCAGGTTCTTCCTTTGGCAATGGTATTACGTTAGGCATTTCTTTTTTAGTAACTTTCTTCGTCTTTTTTTCATCTTTATTAAATATCATATTCATAGTCCATTATTAAATTGTTATTTGTATTACTCTGTACAACCAATAGAGATATATTTACATCTCATATCCGTTGATTGATGGATCACTGTCAGATACTAATAGACACTTCTCGTTATCCAATAACCATACACTAGTAGATTCCGAACTTGTACCCTGTTGAATCTTCATCTCGTTACTCCAACGACCATGTTCAACATATACAAATTGTCCTTTATCAACAAATTTTACGTTGGGTCCTACTGATTCTACTTTGAACCATCTTGGACGAATACCAGATTCAGTCATATCCTTATCTGCTAATAAAATTCCACTTGCTAATACTCTGTGTCCGCCTGTCACCTTTACCATTGACGCTAGAACATTATCACCTACTGCTTTTACTTTCATAATATATTAATTCTCTCTAGTTTATTTTTAATTATTTACCAACCTATGTTCCGGATTGATAAAACTCTTCTGTCATACTACCATCTGAATATTCTATTTCATGATATGATGATCCATCTTCTCGTGTTCGCAATGAACGATTTACTTCTATTACTTTTTCGTCAAGTGATATATCTTCTGTCATATCAAACACATCACTCTCAATAGTAGATTCATTTTTTTTGTTTTTCTTTTTAGTGTTCTTAGGTGTATCTTCTTCTTTGATACTAATTGTCTCTTCAACTCCAATAAGCATATCTTTATTGAATTGTTTTGCAATTTCTTCTTTTGATATTTTTACATTGCCACGATTGTCAATAATATCACCTCTTGCATTTACAGGAATATTACTCACTGCACGAGTTGTTTCATTTTTAGCGGCTAATGCTGCCATGTTGATCGTTCTACCTAACGCTGTTTTTGCACTTTTCATTTTAAGAACTCCTTTATGTCTAAATCGTACTTAATACTATTTACCCTATGAATACCTAAAAGATATAAACAATAACTAGATACACTACTACCACGACCTACGCCCAACACAATATCATTATTATCACATATTCGTTCAAGATATCTTAGAAAATTAAGAGCAATTATTAATCCACGATCTTCGTACAGTTCTAATTCGTATCGAACACGTGTTAATTCTTCTTTTGTATTACATAGAGTTTCTAAATGAGTTCGAATATTATATTGATGATATTCATCGGGCATATGCCAATTGTTAATACATTTCTCTACATACCCATCTGAATCATCAGCAAGACTCGCTTTGATAGGATTACCTACTTCATATTCAGAACACCATTCATTGTAGATATTAATTGGTTCAATATCTTCAAATTGTGCCCTGTTAATGCGTATATCAGAGAGCCATGATCTAATTACATCTTTCTCTGTCAATACCATCTGATGATTACTGTTCATCTTCATCAAATTCACCATCGATATCACCAATATTCAGTGTGTTTTCTACCTTGTCTTTTGTAGTAGAATTATCGAATCGCATATGAGCAACCATGTCTGCTTTATGTATTTTAACTTCTTCAACATACATTGATAGTTGATCTTGCACTTGTTGACTCATCATTGCTGAACCCATCAATCTTTTCAATATAATTTTTTCGAATTCAATAGTTTCTTCTAATGATAATGTATCAAGTGGTTTACCTTCATATTCTAACATAGTACAATTGGTTCCTTAGTAACCTCTAATGCCCAATCTTCGGCAGTTTCTTCTACTTGCAATAGCGTATTGTTTTTGAATTCTACAACTTCGCATAACATATCTTCATTGTTATAGTACATTATAGCATAAAATCCATCAATTGCAAGTACTTCTGCACTTGCACCATCTTTTCTAAAATATTCTGATAATAACTGCATGATACTACCCTTTACTTGTCAATAAACTGTGATAGTTGCGGTGCACGCCAACCTTCTGGCTTTAATACTTTGCCGTCTTCACGCTTGATAACTTTACCAGTGGTAGGATCTACCTTTGCAAAGTTAGTGTTCATTACTTCTTTCCACGCTGCTTCACCATCCCAACCGGCTGCACGAATAGCGCCCATGGTAACAACTAGAATGTCTACTAGTGCATCTAATTGTTCTACAGTATCATCATCTGCTACCGCATCATTTAGTTCACCAACTTCTTCTTCAATCAAACCAAGATACATTTTATAATTTGTTTCACTTGGTACTTGATCACATGCTTCTTGGAACATGTCTACATCGTTAAATGGATTTGTCATTTGTATTACTCCGTACGTAATTTACAATAATTATTAATTTGTTACTACTATGAGGGATCGTAAAACATATCTGCATTATATGCTACGGGTTCTTCTTTTGGACAAGATGCGGCACCAGTATCTATGTTGATACTTTCACCACACCCACATGAACTTGTTACTTGTGGATTAGTGATAATTAGTTTTGTTCCCATGATGCTAGATTCTAATGAAATCTCACTACCTAACAAATACATCAGACTCATACCGTCAATAATTAAGCCACCACCATTGTCAAACGACATAACTTCGTCACTCTTTTCGTCGATAATATCTTTTTCAATGATGTTCCAAGAATATTGAAATCCAGAACAACCACCACCTTCAAGAGCAAGTTTTACTATTTCGTTATCACTAGTGACAATATTAGTCAAGTATTCTTGTGCTTTTTTTGTTATGTCAATCATTATACAGTTTCTAATGCTATGACATTTGTTAAGTTATAATCTTCACAATGCAAATTAAATAAGTCGATAATCACACTGATACCTACTACTTTAGCACCAGTTGATTCTACCAGAGATTTTGCTGCTATCATACTACCACCAGTTGCTATTAAATCATCTGCTAGTATAACACGATCAGTGTGTCCAAGCAATCCGTCTTGCAATACAATCGAATCTGTTGAATATTCTGTACCATAACTTTGTTCTAATAAAGCGCCAGGATATTTTGAACCTTTCTTACGTATCATTACAAATGGTAATCCCATCTGGTATGCTAATGCAGAACCTACTACAAATCCACGACTTTCTAATCCTGCAATGTGTGTTGGATAAGTACCTTTACATTCATCTGCTAATTGATCAGACATATCATCTATCATCATATTGAACAATTTATTATCAGCAAATAAACTATTAAGATCATAAAATATGACACCATCAATCGGATAATCTGGCACTGTTCTAATAAAATCACTATAATCAATCATTATTGATCTCCTGGACCTGCTATTTCAATTAAATCAACTAACTTACTTGGTCCTGTATATCCTTTCTTAGGATTGAATAAATCTGCATCTGGTAGTGCATCTTTCTGTATAGTGAGAACAGGCCAGTCGTGATCTTCACTATACTTGCGATTAATCTCAACCCAATCAGGACCATAGGGATCTAAGTTGGAGTCGGGATGAATTGCACCCGCTGGACATTCTGGCTCACACACACCACAGTCAATGCACTCTGCCGGATTAATTACAAGAGTGTTTTCACCCTCATAAAAGCAATCAACTGGGCAGACACTTACACAATCTGTGTACTTACATTTAATACACGAATCATCTACAATGTATGTCATTTATTTTTCCGATTGCGATGTTAATATACGCTTAATCATTGCTGCTTTACGATCATTAGATTTGAATGTTAAATCGAACTCATTCTCTCCTAGATCCTTTAACTGATCTTTTGTTAGTTCAGACAAACTATCTTCTGTATGTACTATACTAGTAAATGTAGGCTCAATCTGTACCACTGTGTCTTTTGGGGTATTCAAAAACCAATTTAAAATTACTTGTAACATTTTACTTCTCCTAGTTAATATACTATTATTTATGTTGGCTATAAATTGCAGAGTTAGAACCATGTTCAGCACATTCTACACTTACGCAAAAACAACGATTATCTGTTGCTCTACGTACAATGTCGTCTGCATAGTGAAATGCGTGTTCTGCAAACTTCTCTGCACCTACACCATCCATTACCACAACACTTGCTAAACCCAATTCTTCAAGTTCTATAAACTTGTATAAGAACGGATCGTCTTTATCAATCGCAGTCTTATGATCAAAATTATCTTCTAACCATTGCTTCAAAGATTTCAAACCACCAAAGTCTACTGCCCAGTTCTTATCATCTAAATCGGAACAACCGAATGTAAATGTAAACGCTAAACTATATCCGTGTAGTAGGTTACAATGTGAATGATCAGCATTAGGCTGTCGAAATACTGCTGACAATCCAATGTTATGACCATAATGTTTTTTTGAAAAATATGCCATTCATGGTTCCTGTATTAAATATTATTATGTTAAGTTTAATTTTTTTGCTGTTGAACATATGCTGGTGTATACAATCAGATGTGCAACGTATAATATAGCAGTAACATATGCAAAGGTCGTTCCCACTCCTACAAATGCTGCAATTATACATAGATCGTATATTGTATCAACTATACGATTTGACTTCCAACTCTTTGAGTTTCTTCTTTGAGTAACCATTTCATCGTACATTAACCAGCCAACAACTAGACCAATTATAATAGTAAGCCATGCTGTACCATATGCGTAACCAGCCGCGAATGCTGACAACATGTTATCTAGGTTGCTGTAAAATCCTACATAGATCGATACAGCAAATGACGTATTCATTATTATATATTGCTTCATAATTTATCTCAATTCATTAACGTGTATACTTATTATACAGTAGTTGGTGGTTAATGTCAATACATTATTACCTTTACTCATTTATTATTTAAAGAAATATATTCTTCATATGTAACCATGTAAGATACTGTCTTACCATCATGTTCTTCCTCACGACAACAAATGTATCCATTATCAATAAGGTCATTAACAACTAGTTCCGTTGTTACTGTTACAGTGTTTGAAATAGTGTTGTTAATCAATTCTTCACTATGATTACGTCCCATCCAGTTACCCAATACATATATGATAGTACCGAAACAAACAGCCGTAAAACCTAGATTTGCTTGCATAAAATCAATCATTATATAACTCCAATGCTGCGTATACATCTAAACTCAACCTATTATTTTTTAGGTCTTCATAGTATTTACTATTAGGATTGTCTACTATGTACATCAATATACCATTATAGCAAACTGCTACTCTATAATCATATATTGAGGCAACTTCAATCACCACAGTATACTTACGCTCAATTTCACCAGCAATGGCGAGTGCTGATGGATACATTGCTGCTACTTGTACTGTATAATCAGTATCATTATTAGATAACTTTTGGTATGCTTGCATCATTGATGCTTCTACTATCGTTCCCGCGTCTTTTAAATAGTTCACAATTATCTGCCTGCTGCTGATAAGTACATAATAACACTATCTATTAAGTCAGGTTCACCCCAAAATACAATAAACAGTAAAATACTGCCCCATACTAAATGTTTTTCATCCATTTTATTTCTCCATATTTTTAGTATCAATCTTTTCTTTAATTGATTTGATGATTACATATGGTTGCCAAAAAAGTGCATATGTAAGAATTGCTGAAACCATTGCATATGACAACCACACTGCGTTTGATAATTCCATGATACATTCCTGATTTAATTAACTTATATAGATATTATATACTAAGAAGCCCTACGTGTCAAGTGTTTGAACACTAATTACCTTTCCCAAGGAAATTTAACTTCATCACTCTTTGACCATGCATACACAAAGTCATATACTTCAAGCAACCCATATTCGGTTTCAGCAAACAGTTCACCAATGTCATTGGCATATTCATTAACTGCTGCAAGATCACCAGTAAACCCACTCTCTAATATGTCTTCATCACTATCACCATGAAATGCGTCACATACTGCTTGTTTAAATTCCTGATCCATTAAAAAGCCTCAACCCTATCAAATACTTTAACAAGATCAAGTCGTTTACCACCAGTGAGAAAACTAGTAGCCTTACAGAATCGTGAATCAGATGTACCAGCGTAATTGCCACCAAACATTACCCATTCACCTAGCGCCCTATTAATAGGTTCCCACGCATCAGTTGAGTCATTGTATACTGCTGGAATTAAACGTGCACTATCGAACGGACCTTGTTCAAGAACCAACACATCTTTTGCTGTCGGTTCTGACATAAACGGTCCTTCAACATTCGCTACGATGAATTGGTCTAACTTAGCAGATACTCCGCCATTTGTAGCATCGCCCAATTTATTACGATAAACGCTAACTAACATACCCATAATAACTTCCCTTGATTGATTAATTAACTTACTTAACTATTATAACGCAAGGACTCTTACTTGTCAAGTGTTTTATTCAACTTCTTCCAAAGTTAATGATAGTGGAAAGCCTGCTGTACGAGCATTAGATACTGTCTCAGTTACTTTCTGTTCTGCTACTTCATAGATGTAGGTTCCAGCGATTGCCTTACCCTTTTCGTGAATATGTGTTGCTATTGCTGCTGCTTCTGTTGCATCTTTATGAAAGATACCAACAAGTACTGAAATAACAAATTCTATAGATGTTGCGTCATCATTTAAAAAGATAACATTATACTTTGATGGTCCACGTAGTCGTGTATGTGTTAGTTCTGATGATGTTTGTGAGTCTGATTGTTCCATTGGTGTTTCCTTCTTTATTGGTTAACGTATATTATACTACATAATTAATAATAAAGCAAGCAAAAAGGAGCATTAAATGCTCCTTTATTTGTGTTAAGTTACCAGTTGTCTATTTAGAATAAACGCTTTTTGGTAACATTTTCCATAGATAATTGCTTACGCAATCTTGATTTCGCTGCTGCTTTTGATGCTTTACGCTTTTCAAATTTTGGTGTGAACTCTGCACGATCCTTTACTTCTTGAAGTTTACCGTCTGTGGTCATCTTCTTCTTAAATTTACGTAACGCTTGTTCGATGTTATCATTGTATACTGCAACCGTCAATCCTTGACGCTCATTTCTATTATATGCCATTCTTAACCTTTTATTTTCGCACTTACTCTATTACCACTTGCACCGAATAATTCCAACTCAACACCTAATCGATCTGCAATAGATTGAATTAGTTCACGTGCTATATGTTGCTTACTTCGTTCACGACCTTTCAAGGTCACAGTAATAGTAACTCTGCAATTCTTCTCTAATAATGTTTTAATCTTATTAGATTTAACAGTAATATCATTTTCTTCGATATTCAAACCCATACGGATTTCTTTATGTTCTACTGTACTGGCTCTTGCCTTTTTTGCAATGTCTTTTTGTTTTTGTTTCTGTTCATACAAAAACTTATTTTTATCAGCAATCTTACATACTGGTGGGACTGCAATTTCATTGATAACAATCAAATCCAATCCTCTGCCTTGTGCAATAGATAATGCTTGTACTGTATTTAGTACTTTACTTTCTCCATCTTGGAAATTGACGCGAACTTGCTCGGAAGTAATTAAATGATTAAAAGTCAATTTTGGTTTTTTATTTTTCACTGGTGGATCCTTTGATCATGTGTGGTTTTGTTCCTCTAGTTATAGTTTCTTCACTAATAATAATCTTTTGTACGCCTTGTTTGACAAGGTCGGGTAATTCATACTGTGTATCAATAAGTGCGTTGTCGATTATTTTTCGTAATCCTCTTGCACCTAACTCTTGCTTAATAGAAGTCTCTGCAATTGCAGTTAATGCAGCAGGCAAAAATTCTAAACTAACATTATCTAATTTAAACAATGCCTGATACTGCTTCACAATACTATTTTTTGGTTCAATCAACACACGAACCAAATCATGCTTAGATAATTCATGTAGTACATTAACTGATGGTAATCTTCCTAAGAATTCTGGTATTAGTCCATATTGTACTAGATCACTAGATTCTAATTTATCTTCCCAATTGTAATCATTGTTTGACAGTTTTCCAGTAAATCCTATTTTTGATTTACCTAGTCGCTGTGCTACTACTTTATCTAATCCGACAAATGCACCACCAACTATAAACAATATGTTCTCTGTATTTATATCTATCTTCTCAGGAAGTCTACCTTCTTTATTAGGTACTGCTATTGTTGTGCCTTCCATTAGTTTCAATAAACTTTGTTGTACACCTTCGCCTGATACATCACGACTTAAACTAACCATATCATTACGCTTGGCTTTCTTATCTATTTCATCTACATAGATAATACCGATCTCTGTACGTGCAATATCATAATCTGAATTTTGTAATAATTTATGTATCAACACTTCTGCATCATCACCAGCATAACCACTCTCTGTAATAGTAGTTGCATCTGTAATGACAAACGGCACGTCCATTGAACTTGCTAGTGTTTGTGCGATAAGTGTCTTGCCCACACCAGTGGGACCCAATAGCAACACATTTGATTTTTGTACTTCTACGTCTGTATCGTTAAAGATTCGCTTACAATGATTATATACTGCAACACTAATTCCTTTCTTAACTTTTTCTTGTCCAATCACATGTTCGTTTAAAAATTCATGTACTTGTTTAGGTGGAATAGTCTCAAAAACATCACGTAACTTACGTTTTTTATCTTTGAGTGTATTTGTTTTATCTTCTTTATCTAAAATAGTATGTGAAAGATATACACATTTATTACAAATATAAATTTCTTCATCAATGCCGGCAAGTAACTTAGAAACTTGTTTCTGTGTCTTATGACAAAATGCACATTTTAGAACGTCTGTCATAATGGCATTGATAGTTGCACATGTGTTTCCATATATGCACTAATCTCTTTAATGCTTTTCAATATGGTATACTGACTTGTTGCATTTATCAACTTAATGGCATCACGTTTTTTGTCTTTTTCACTGTAAAAAACAACAACATGATTATCATCTTGATCTTTTGTCAATGCAGTGCAAATATCTACCCATGCGCACGTATCTAAGTCAACAAACATAATGTCAACTGCGCGACTCACATACCACATCCAGGGAACACCTGTTTCAGTAGTACTAGATGGTTGCACATTAAATACAATACTATGCTCAATATGATTCTCTATTATTAATTTAACTTCGTCAATAAATGCTTTGTTTGTACTTGTGATTAATACAGAAATCCCATCATTTGTCAAAAATAAATCTGGATTTGTTATTGTATAACTACTGTTGTCTGGTTTCATTTACTTTCCTGTATTTTATTAATCTTATTTGCTATAATAGTTTGTACATCATTTAATGTTTCTTTGTCAGCACCTTCTAATAACTGCTCTAGTGCACCAGAATCATCTGCTCCTACTACATCATTGATACTTTGAAGTTTTTTACCACGTTCAATAAGACGATTTGATATATCTTCAACATGCAATAATGCTTTTTCATTTGTTTCTTTTTTGATAGAACGACTTGCCTTGTTTAATTCAAGTTGCTCATTAGTTTCACGTTCTTGTCGCTGTAAGTCTGTTTCAAGTACTTCTTTAAAAGTAATATCCTCAGCAAATTCTTTGTCTATTGTTTCTTGGTTAACATCAACATAAACAGGAACTTCAATTACCTCTTCAACTACCTCTTCAACTACCTCTTCAACTACCTCTTCGTGTTTTTTAATCTCATGTGGGACATTATCAACGATACGTTGCATTTTTGCTCTATTATATGCTTGATCATCGTCTTCTTTAACGTTAACTTTAACTTTCTTCTGATCAAGAATAGAGATACCAGCAATTACTAGAACAACTGCTAATGGATCAAATACTACTACAAGTATCATAATGATCCAGCGTACAGCATCTTCTAGTGTGTCTTTGGTAGGATCATCACCATATATCAGTGCTGCAATGTATTTAACAGGTCCCACTTCGGCTTCTAACTTTCTACTTTCAGTTTCTATAGTATACTTTGTTTCATATAGTTTGTCAAGCAATTCTTCTGAAATCTTAATCTTCAATTGTAATGCGTTTATGTCTGCTTCAGTATCAACGTCTTCAACCACGCTACGTTCAGTTGTCATACGACTAATCAATTCATTCGATGATGCTACTTGTTTTTCAAAATTGTCACGTAGTCTTGAGATTTCATCTCTTGTATCTTCTCGTAACTCATTTACAATAAATAGTGCTGATGCACGTTCATCAAGTAAGTTATTTCTGTATGCTTTAACTCCTGACGCAGTCTTTGTGCCATAGTCTCCATCTTGTACTTCGCCTATTAATCCCTGTATCTTCTTAACTTCATTATTCTCAACAAATCCATTCATCAATGCAATTGCATTATCTGCTGCTTGCTGTTGTGCTATATATGGTGCAACTGATAATTCCATTGATGTCGATTGCTCTTCTATCGCTATTTGTAATCTCTTTGCTTTATCAGTGATACGACTTTCTTCTGCCTCAATCTTTGTTTGAATGTTTGTATCTATTGTTTCATCTGATGATTCTAGTTTAATTATCTTTTCGTCCGCACGTGAAATAACTGCTTTATTTCGTGCAATATCTTCTTCTACACGTATCAACTGTGCTACACCTTCACCAGCCATTGCAGTCTGTTCAATGTGTGCCTTAGATAGGAAACCAAAAATACCCATACTAGTAATAAACATTAGTAGCAAAACTGCAATAGTCAAATAAGATTTCATCAAGAATGTTGCTTTATCCCAGTACTTATGTAACCATACTGCGGTTGTTATTTTGCCAACTTCTAATACACCACCCATAATTATTACGGGTATCATTGACGCAGCAAATATCGCAACCAACCCAATAATTGAATAATACGCTGCTACTACACTAATTGTTAATGCTACAAAAACTGTCCATATGCCAAAAAATCGCATAATTTATCCTCTACTTGTTGTTATACTTAACTGCGTGACCTTCGTCAACCAGTACATTGTTTATATTGATACATTCATCATATTCTTTTACATATAGAATGCCCATTATTCTACCAACTTTTCCACGTTTATTTAAAATTGTTTCAACAATAAATTCCTTCGGTAATAATTCTGTCAGTCGTTGTTTCGCTGCTACACCACGATCTTTTTCTTCTAAATCTTTGGTGCGAATATCAGGTGTGGATATACCATACAATTTAATTCTTTGTCTCGTTATCACATTGAAACCAAGATCGATTTCTGCATCAATCGTATCACCATCTATGACTCTTACTAATTTAACACGATATTCATACATATGATAGATACCCCTTATTATTTCATAGGTATAAACCCTATATAAGTATATTTATCACTATATGAGTCATTTATTATAATGATTGTTAAATAATAAGTTTTCTTGGTGTGTACTTTTCAAAAGATCCACTTGTATGTATATTATCTGTGTGAAGTGTGTGTGTATCATATAAAGTATATCCTACTCCTAACATGATTTCTAAATCATCTGTATCTAAATTGTGTTGATCTAATATATCTTTTGGTAATATGTCATGGAATACACATCTACAAAATCCTGATCTCATTCCAACACTGTTAGCACCAATTGATATTGCACTTGCAGACATTCCCATCTCAAATGCAGTATTACGTTTAAACTTAATTTTATCTTCTGGTAGACATCCTTCTCGTTTCTGTCTTATATCACTGATGCGAGCATCTGGTTTATGAAAAAATAAAAATAGCAAATTTGAATCTGTTTGAGGATTCTGGTTTCTACCTGCTTTTAGTTGTTCCTTTAATCTCGTATTTAATAAATCTCGGTTGTAGTCTGGATTAGTTGCTGCTTTAGTAAATTCTCGTATTACTGATCTATCCTTTATACATACTACTTCGAATGTATCTAGATTTTGTTTTGTCGCAGTACTATAACCTATTTCCATTAACCAAGCAATTGTTTCATCGTCTACTTCTTTTGAAAGATCCCAATTACGCTGACAACGTTGACTATTATTTACTGCTGTTAAATAATCTATTTTATTCATGAAGTAACTCCTCTAATGTACCTTCAAATTGTATCAATAAGCCCATCTTCCATGGACCTACTAATTTACCAGTTGAATGTATATTATTACTATTAAACACTATCATGTTGCCTGGCTTAAAGTCGTATACAGTTCCAGTTAGTCCATGAAAATATTCATATTTACAATGTGAATGATTTAAATGCAAATCAAAAAAATCTTTGTCAATTGGAGAATCGGTACATGCGTGTACTATAGGATCGTTATAAGGAATAGTTGATATTTTTTTGTTACTATCAAAGTCTCCATTGGTACTAGTATCTCTATCACCATACCAAGTGCGACCAAAACCATTATCAGTATATTGATCAAATACTATAAATTTTTGTTGTGGTTGAGTAACTTCTAAATGAATAGGAATACAACAGTTTATTAACTGCTGCTGGTCTGAACTATCTGTGTGTATAGTATATGTGTTTGTATGCTTATATATATTGCCGCCCTGTCCATTACGAGTTTCAAAATACTGACTTAGTATAGGATTTAGAATCTCATGTAAATGCGACCAAGGTTTATTAATTTTAGTAACATTCGGATTATTTGATTTATTTATATGCAAATCAGGATTGTCATCAAAGAAATCTTTTATTTGCTTACATATTTCAAGAGGAATAGCATTTTCAAATCCTTGTTGTCTCATTGATTAATCCTGTCAACATCAATTGATGCAAAGCCTATAATCGCTCGTTTGTACTCTGTTGATACCTCTGGAAAGTTATCATCAGATAAGAACCAACTACTACTATGCCATCGTTTAGTATCAAATATCATTGCCGTACCTAACTTCCATTCATAAACACTATGAACTTTCAAGTCTTGATATAATCTATTATATTGTGTTTGTTTAGGATTATATTTTGCAACTTCATCATCATATAAGCCGTGTGTTCTATAATTAATCACTTCATCATTATCAATATACCGCATTTGATCTTTGCGATATACTGCTTTTCTAGGCGATGATTCGTATCGGTTATAATTAACTGTATATGGTTGTTTACAATTCCATTCCAACGGAATAATAATACCTAATACAACAAAGCAATCTTGAGTAATTACACCATTATTAGCATTCCATATATTTGGTAAACTTAAATAGTCAGTATGCAATCCGGCAGGTTCACCACTATGGAAGTATTCCCAATTCCAGTCATAATCTAAGTTAAATTGTTTATTCCAGTATTGTGATAGATATTTTTTAGTATCATTACTTACACTATTAAATCTATTAAAATTGTTGTAGCCGCTGAATTTAGCATTAGGAGAATTGTATATAGACCTCGCTTCGTCTAGATAATCATGTGGATTGAAACGTAAGTTATAAGACCCCACTTGGGGTCTGTACTTATTGTAATCATCTATATGATTGAATCCGTGTTTCATTATTTACGCACCAAGTATCACTCATTTATATTCATATACTGAATACGATTACTTATTGTCATCCATCCATTTTTTAGCAATACGACTAGAAGGAGGCGTATTGATGAACTTTTGTACTTCTTTATATACTGTATCAAAATTATCTGATCTATCTGGGTCTTCTAAACCACCTGAGTTATCAACAATATGAAAGTTTGCAGCACCAAATATTTGCTGGTATTTCATTATGTTCTCTTGTACTGTATTCCACATCTGCTCTACTTTATCTGGAGCAAGTTTCCTTTTTCGTGCTAAATTGCGCGCCTGTGCTACTTCTAAACTAGTATTAACGAATATCATCATCGTTTCATAACCATATTCACGTAGTTTATCACTTTCTTTTTGAAGTTTGACAGTGTCTTTACCAGTACCATCTATAGTAAGTCCCAAGCGACCATCTAGAAATCCACCTCTACGAATCTCAGTCATATCTTTCGCTTTATCACGAATTTCTTGACCTTGTGGGCTAAAAATAGTCTCTGGATTCATTGGTAAACGTTGCTTTGCCATTAAATATTCGTAAATATCATCAGAATTAACTAGTTTAAGACCTCCACCTCTAAGTAAATTTCCTGCTACGAAACTTTTACCAGAACCTGGACCGCCCGCAAGGAATACTGCTTTAAAGATATGAGGATCGTTAGGACCCTCATCTAATATTGGTTCGTTGTTTTCAAATAAATTATATAATCTCATATACTTATTTATGCATTGTCTACTAATAGTATATCAAATGTTCCTGTGAAACGCTTGTTAGTGGCACGTGAAATAACTCGCATATCAATATCTGTTTTTTCTTCTAGTGCAAGTGGAACAACAAACTCTTGTCTGAATCCACCTCCACGTTGTTGTAATTCAAATGTTGTTACGATTGTAAAAACGTCACTATCACACTCACGTTTCTGTAACGCAATTGTAGCATCTGCATCATCAGATGCAGTAGCACTGGTGGCTAGTAGATAACCCGTCTTGCCCGCTGGTATCGTGTATACTGCCATAAGTGTTTGTGCATAACTTGCTGTTATACGTGCAACTGTTATACCACCTGCTGCACCAAGTTCAATATCGATGTCGCCAACATTAGTTCCACCATCAGTGACCATGAACGCTCTATTTAACCGAATATACACTGCTGTGCCCAATGTGTCAGGACCAGTAATTGTAATATCTTCTTCAATGTAATCGTAGTTTACATCTAATCCTTGAACTCTAATTATAGTGCCTTCATCAGCAACATTGTTGCGTTCAACATTGATTACACTACCAGTACCAAATGCATCAAATGGGTATAATGTGTCGCCAACATCCCATATACTGCCGTTTGTATTATTAGACATAGATGGAACAGCACCAAATTTGTGATTGCTACTGTATCCTGGAATTAATCCCTGTGCTACCTCTAGAAAGTATGGCTTGTTTGATCCGACAGGCGTGACCAAATTAGAAGCCATCTCTTCAATGCTTACACGTAATGTTGGTTCACCATCTACGTCATATTTTAATGCTTTTTGTGATCCGCTTAAATTGGGATCTTTATGATCATGTCTATAACTCATAATTTATCTCCTCTAACAATAAATGCAAATAATTTTGCTAATATACATATTTATCATATAAGGTTAAAATAAATCCATGATACGGTCTGTTTAATTTAAATCTTTGCGATCACTTTGTCTGCAAGACCAAACTCAACTGCTTCTGGTGCAGACATGAAAGTATCATGTTTCATAGTAGCGTAAAACTCATCAAATGATTTGCCTTTGCTGCTATGATCAACATACAATTGTGTCAAACGATTATTCAAATTAACTGATTCATCCATGTGACGCTTTGCATCTTCAAACTCAAGTTCTTGTACATGAATACTACCACGTGTACCCTGAGTACCCGAACTAACACGATGAATCATAGTTCGACTATTAGGTAAAACAAATCGCTTTCCAGGCTCTCCTGCTTGTGCTAACAATGATCCCATTGAACACGCTTGTCCCATTACGATGGTAGACACTGGTGAATTGATATACTGCATAGTATCATAGATGCTTAATCCAGCAGTAACAGAACCACCACCACTATTGATGTAAAAATTGATATCCTCTGCTGGATTCTCTGATTCTAGAAATAGCATCTGTGCTACGATTAGATTAGCGGTGTGATCGTTTACTTCGCCATTGAGCATGATAATTCGATCACGTAATAATCGACTATAAATATCATAAGCGCGTTCTCCGCGTCCTGTTGATTCAACTACTGTAGGTACTAACATATTTTACTACTCCGATTTAGGTTATGAACTAGTATATCAACTAAGTGTCTGTTTGTCAACACTTAATTATTATATATTACAGGTTAGTTATTAGATTTATTATTTAGAGTTGATTACTTTGAATGAGTCAACAGGGATGCGCTGTATCTTACGTTGTGTGAATATACCATTTCTACAGATATAACTTCCAGTGAATGTAGGCGACCACCATCCAGCATATAGATTACTCGGAATGAATAGTGCAAAGTTAACATTTATATTGTTGGCTGGAGACATTGTAGATATTGGTGATTGGGATAAATGTTCGGGCTTTAATATAATTATATCTTTTGTCATAGCATTACGCAACTCAAACGTGAAATCATACATTTCACATGCTACACGTCTATTAAATGTGCCTGTTGCTATAATTTCGCGATCAGTTGAAAGATCAATAGGATCTATTATATTACCAACAAAATTTTCCAGAGGCCATGCTTGGTGCAACTTGACATATAGATATATGTTAAATCCAATCGCAGTGAACATGGATAAAAAAACTAATGTAAATATGCATTGTGTTAAACCAACTGACTTTAATATTTTTCCCATATAGTTATTTAGTTAATAATAGTTATTTTTATTAATTTCTGAAAACAAAAAACTCCCCGAAGGGAGTCTTATTATTTGGTGCCGTCACGAGGATTAGTAACTCTTTCCTTCTGCATATCTTTGTCTACGATAATGACGACCTTTACCTACATTCTTGCCTTTATAGGTGTCAGTCTGTGAATGACAATTGGGACATAGTAAACTTAAATTTTCTTCAATGTCGTTGGATGAATTACCATCAATATGTTCTAACTCTAAAACGATTGTCTTACCGTTCCAATCAGTTATTCCACATTCCCAACAACCTTCTTTCTGTTCGGATAGATAACGCTTAACAGGATTCTTACCAATTTTACCAGTTTCTTTCCATTCAACAATTCGTTGCTGGTGTTGAAACTCATGTTGACAAGGCGTGTTGCAATATTTATTCTTATTGCTGTGCGACCATTTATTTTCAGTACCACAATGTAAACATTCAAACGTCTTTATAGGACTTAATAATCTGCTAACACTGTATCTACTGCCTTTCTTGTGTGCTACTTTATGTGCGTTTAGCGCCTTTTGTGTAGCATACTCTTTCGTACATTCGGTACATGTAAACATAGGTATCTCCTGTTGCTCAAATGTATTTATCCTTTTACGAGTTTTCTGCTAAACAAATTCAGCAGAACATGTGTGGAGCCCGAGAGAGGATTCAAACCTCCGACATCTTCATTACAAGTGAAGCACTCTATCAACTGAGTTACCCGGGCATTAAACTTTTTAATAATTAATTATATAGTGGTGGAGATGATAGGGATCGAACCTACGACATTTTGCGTGCAAGGCAAACGCTCTCCCAACTGAGCTACATCCCCATTACTATATAATCAATATACTTATTTGCTTACTACTTTATTTATCAAATAAATTATCTTACTTATTTGGTTGCTGCTTTATTCATCTGATAAATCATTATACACTTAACTAGTTGTTTTGTCAAGTGTTTTTTATATTTAATTTATCTTTTATTACATCTAATACTTCATCACTTACTAACGCTTCGTTATGGGTTACATGTACTTCTACAAATTCCATATCTTCACGATGCTTCTGGCTTTCTACTGTCACAACACCATCGTTATGACCATTGTGCCAAGGCACACCACCATCAGTAGTAACTATCTGCGTCCATGGGACATGAATCGTAATATTATCACACCTCAAAATAGGTGCACTTTTTACTCCCACATCTTTAAACAACGCATACGATGGGTATATGTATTTTACAAAATCTGCTGTTCTTGATCCCGCAAATGGAGTTGCTATGGATATAGAACCAATTATACGATATCTAAACATTTGGTATAAATTAAGTGCATATATACCACCCATTGAATGAGATATCATATATACTTTCTTATCATGTATATGATCAAAGTCAGATGCAAGTTTAGTTAGATTAGTATTAAACTTATCATCTACTGAATATTCTAACATAGTATATTGCGTAGGGTTAAGTTTTGCTAATAGGTAATTCCAACTTCTATGACTACATCCTGCTCCATGTATGAACACAATATGAGGTAGTTCTTTTTTTTCAACAGATATTTCATCTGTTATACTGCTTACTTCCTTGTTCGTAAAAAGATCATACATTCGCTTGAACAATATCTTTTCTCCCTGTCTATAGTATTATTTATACTACAGAAATATGCTAACTAGTGTACTTTATTTTTTCATGTATCGTCAGTAGATCATCGTCATAACCGAATTCTTCTACTTGAGCAATCAATGCACTCAAAATAGTATCAGTCAGATCAGGAAACATATCTCCTTGACCATGTGGTGGTTTCCAACCTAACGACTGTGCTTTGTCGTACAACTCCTGATTAGGCATTACAATGTAATCACCTATACTGCCTTCTTCTTTTAGTATAGCAAGTGCATCATGTGCTGGTTGATGATTAATCAAATTAGGTCTAAAGTTAGCAATAACATTACTGTAGTTGTGCTTCCTAAAGAACTTCAATAAGCGTGCATGCATAATGTCTTTATACATTTGAATATCATAATGATCACCACCATCATAATTTAAATAGGGCCAACTTTTCCAAAACTGTTGAGGCATCATTCCACCATTGGAAACGACTATCATATCAACCTTACCACCAAATTTGTTGATGAATCCTTTCCACTTCTTGCTCTTGTTATAAGGGCGAGTAGCAGTGCATAATGATAAAAATGCAGTTGATTGATTTGGTACATGTTGCTCTACGATGCGATCAAATGCTTCGTGTAATATCGGATGCGTTAATATCTTTTCTTCATTGTTTATTTCAGTAGATAGAACACGCTCGGCTTCTGAAAATAATTTATTATCACCATCACCTTCTAATGAACCTTTACACTCTTCTATTACTTCTGTATATTCAAACAAACTATTCATATTACATCTTCTATTTTAATAATGGTGCCTTGAGCGGGTAGACAGAATCGAACTGACATCAAAAGGTTGGAAACCTCCCGTAATAACCATTATACGATACCCGCAAAATCTTTTTAATAACATTTTGTTATTAACACTAATAGCGCCGCCTCTGTTATCGTCAACTCGCATAATTAACATGTATTTGTTACGAGTGTAACGCTATCGTTGTCGTTGTATGTCACGATAACAGAAGCGATTTCTGTAAATGTATAAGATACAATATCTTACACAAAAATGTGGCAGCGAGTGAGAGATTTGAACTCTCGAAGGGCTATGAACCCTTGCTGGTTTTCAAGACCAGTGCATTCGACCACTCTGCCAACTCGCTATAAAACGTTGTTTCAAACTTCTAGTCAAGAAATCTGATATTTAATATGGCTCCTGAGGTAGGGTACGATCCTACGACATCCAAATTAACAGTCTGGCGCTCTACCAACTGAGCTACTCAGGAATTAAGTATTACACTTACAAATACATACTGTTCTTCTATCGTCGGATCTAGCATTGCGTGATTAATCACAAGGCATTTCATCTATTGTCGAAAGGCGTTTATCAAAGCAGGATGACTAAGAATCACCAAAGTCAACTACCTCACAACTACCCAATATGTATGTGTAAATGAATTACACTTACTTCTCAATTTGTTTTATTATTATATCAAACGATTTAACTAATGTCAAGTACTTTTTAGTTATTTCTTGATTTGTATATTTTATTTATCAAAGCATTTTATTGCTTTCTCAAGACGTTGTACTATTGTATCGCAATGTTGTTATCTTGTCAACACTTATTTCATAAATTATTATACAGAGAAACTTTCGCCACAGCCGCATTCATCTTTTGCATTTGGATTATTGAACTTGAAACCCTCGTTAAGTCCATCACGACCATAATCCAACTCAGTACCATCAAGGTACGTCAAGCCTTTAGCATCTACTACAATGCTTATATTATTTGATACAAACACAGTATCATTTTCTTCAATATTATCTACGAACTCTACTATGTATGCTAGACCAGAACAACCTGTTGTTCTTACACCTACACGTACACCGTATCCATGTCCTCTGTTGACCATATACTCTGATATGCGCTCTGATGCTACCTTAGATAATGTAATTGCCATTAATTTGTTTCTCCTATATGATGTATTTATGTGTGCATTGATAACATAGTTATATTATCTTCTCACCATTTACATACTCAACTTCTACACGAGTTCCATTCGCGTGAATTTTTACACCTTTACCATGTCTTATATCGTTAACCCAACAACCAGTATATGTCGCACCATTCGGGTAAAATTTTATGCCCATACCATTACGAACACCATTTTTAAATTCTCCAATGAATGTGTTTCCATCAGGTAAAGTAATTGTTTTCATTAATACTCTCCTTGCTCTAGTTGTAAAATTGGTGCCTCAAGTAGGAGTCGAACCTACACGCCTTGCGGCAATGGTTTCTAAGACCATCATGTCTACCAGTTCCATCATTGAGGCAAAAAGTGGTGCGTCAGGGAGGATTCGAACCTCCAACGTGTCTCAACTGTCACGGATTTACAATCCGCTTGCTTCGCCAATTTGCATACCAACGCTTAAAACTGTTTATTTGCTGCTTTTCTAGCAACAACTAAATTGGCACACCGACTAGGATTCGAACCTAGAATACGAAGTTTGGAATCTCGCGTGTTTCCGTTGACACTATCGATGCTTTAAAGTGGTATTCCGTAGGAGAATCGAACTCCTCTTGCCAGCGTGAAAAGCTGGAGTCCTACCGATAGACGAACGGAACATAAAATTGGAGGAAGATGTGGGATTCGAACCCACGGAACGTTTGCACATTCAACTCCTTAGCAGGGAGCTCCGATCGACCACTCTGGCAATCTTCCTATGTTTGGGGTGTATGACGGGCTTCGATCCCGCATCTACAAGGTTCACAACCTTGGGCATTGCCTGTTATGCTACACACACCATAAAGTGGTACTCTTGGAATGAATCGAACATTCGCAACTCGGTTTCGTAGACCAAGTGCCAGTTCCACTGGCAAGAGTTTTAAATTGGTCGGAGTACAAGGATTCGAACCTATACTCCTAAATTGGTCTCGGTGGCAGGATTCAAACCTACGACCCTTCCGCCCCAAACGGAATGCTCTATCAGACTGAGCTACACCGAGCTTTAACATATTCGTCGATTATAGGTTGTACTTCTCCTACATATCGACTGTGTACATATTGATGGTGTGTTGGACATAATGGTATCAAGTTCTCTGGATCATTATTATAGTGATTATGATCGTTATGATGAACTGCTACTATCTTATCCTCTCCACATACGCAGCGCACTACCAAACTGTGCTACACTCCGTAAAATTGTTATACTAAAAAATACCACTGTGGTATGCTTTAGTATAATAATTATACTGGCATAAAAAAACCCGCTTTACTTTCGTTTTGCGGGTTTCTTAGGAATTATTTAGATCAAAGATTTAATTCAAATCTTAGGTCTCATAAAAGAAACTCGCGCAGGTGTAGTCTCCGGCTGATACCAGCGTTGACTATCTTGCTTACTATGTGAATTACAATTTGAATGTAACATCATTTCGTTCTCTTCTTGTTACAGTTATCTTTAACTGTTTATGTTATAAGTATAACAGACTTATTCTTGTCTGTCAACCTTTATTTTAACTTTATTATACTGTATGTTTATTTAGCCTTTAAATCTGAAAGACTTATCAGACTCTTCTAAAATCTAAGTACCAATAATAACAGAAGTTTGATCATCTGTCAACACTTATTTTAACTTTATTATATTATATTATGTGTTAATTATTAGTGCTAAACATTATAAATATCAATATGTACAATATGTTAAGACTAACTGATGTGGTCTAGTGTCGGGGAAATTTATCCAATACATCTATCTAGTGTACTTGCACCCGATGGTGGTGCTATTGTGGTCGAACCAAAAGTAGAATATAGATTGCAGTCTTATTTACCTGTACAACCACCAAATTCACCATATGAAATTCAACATTATACAAGGAGATTATGGATATGCTAATCGAGCTAGCGGCTGCCAATGCTGCCTTCAAAATAATAAAAACCACCATCAACAACGGACAGGATATCTACAACGCTGGGTCAGCACTAAGCAAGTACTTCAGTGCTGAAAAAGCAATTAATAAACAAGTCAAAGCCGGAACAGGAAATGTGATGGAAGCCTTCCAAGCCCAAGAACAACTAAAGAAAAATGAGGAAGCACTAAAGTATATGCTTAACAAGCAACGATTACAGGGCTATGTAGATTTTTGTAAATTCAGGTCAGACTTCAATAAGGGCATTAAATTAAATAATGCTAAAAGAAATAAGGCAAATGCCAAACAATCCAAATCTAATGATACTACAATAGTTATTGCATTATCGATGGTTATCGTTATGCTAGTATTATGTGCTGGTGGATTTTATGCCATTGCAGATGTAAAAGGATGGATATAACCCATCCAGTCTTCTCATATCATACCTAGTCTTTAAGCATCTTAAAGAAAATTGCTTCTTTACCAGTAATAGGATTAATAGAAGCAATGTATGGGTCGTTTGCATTGGGTGCATTTGACCCAATATAATGCCACGACATACCATCCTGTTTATTCTTTTCAACTTGATTAAAAAATTCAGTATTCTCTACTGAG
>Ga0099847_1000008_pt1 | contig 55946 bp, 56 predicted proteins | sample CB_VirMetaG_2_FD_78178 | JGI IMG/M metagenome (GOLD analysis project Ga0099847, IMG submission 78178) | Freshwater to marine saline gradient viral communities from Chesapeake Bay - CB_1504_2 Viral MetaG | ecosystem: Environmental > Aquatic > Marine > Coastal | place: USA: Chesapeake Bay...
CGAAACCATACACTCCTGCACATTTTAAAGCAATCGGTGACGCCACCGCACCTACAGATGTTCTTACGATTGAAACCTATCGTAACGATGTAGACACTGCATTTACCGGAGGTTCGATTGTATTTGTAAATTCAGATACGAACTCTGCGGGTCAGGCCAGAATTAAAGTCGGCAGTACTAATCATCCTACTCCTGCTTTGAATCCAATTGGTATCAATAGTGAAACGGATCAAAGTTTCATTTTCGAGACGTCCGAGTCAGCTTCCACAAACACATCTAACATTGATGGCAATGCTACGACAATCACGGTTACTCATGGATCTGCTTCTCTTGTGCCAGGACAAAGAATTGCAATAATTGCCGGCACTTATGCAGGATCTTATACTATCGATACTGTACTGAGTGCTACACAGTTCACAATTGCTGATACAGCACACAATTTAGCGGCAGATACCACTTCAAGAACTTTGATTTTCGCAAACCCAAGAGACTCGATGATTATTCGAGCGGATGGTCATGTTGGGATGGGGAAAGCCATTAATCCTAGAGCAGACCTTCATGTACAAGCGGTGGCGAACACCCAAGACGGAGGAACTACGACTGTTCGTTTGGGCTCTGGTGATAACGGTGACGGTAATATGACCAATATTCTCCAGTTCTCGGAAACTGGAGATACTAGTGGCGGTATGATCTATGGATATTCGATCTATAATGACGGTGCCTCGGGTACCAACGACAATGGATTAGTATTCCGAAGACATAATAATGATACTGTTGGATCTACAGTTCTATATTTAGCAAGAGGTTCGAATAGGGTTGGGATAAACGACGCTAACCCAAACGCTACTTTTCAGGTTACTGGAGAAGACATAACAGATACTCCTGGTGACGAGAAAGTACACACTATAATTCGAGGCGCAAGACACTTTCTAGATTTTAAAGAAGTTCGGACAGCAGCGCCTTCCACAACTGGTAATTGGGACAACACTACTTATAAATTACAGATGCGAGTGGATAGTACTGAGCATCAAAGCATTGATTTCGTTTCAGATAATGCTTTTCTTGAACACATTGACATAAGAACAGGTAATGAAGGTTTTAGTACTAGGTTTCATCAAAACGGAAATGTTGGGATTGGAACAAGCGTTCCTGGCGAAGCTTTACACGTATTCAGAGACATTAATAGCGAAAAAGGAATCATAATACAAAACCCCAACGGGGGGAATGCTGCAGCTGCAATAATTAAGCTAGCAGCTGATGGTAATAATTTCTATATAAAAAACTGGGGCGACGGCACCGCAACTGCGAACTTAACAGAATTTAGTTCTGAGGGGGTCGGCTCAAATTTTGCATTTATGCCGAACAAGTGGGTTGGTATCGGCACGACGAATCCTACCAATACATTACATGTGGAGAAAGATACTAACGACACCAACCCACTTGTTCTTTTAAAGAGTTTAAATCCCGTTGCAACCGAAGGAGAAGTCTTAAGACTTCTATCGTCCGGCCGCAGTGGTGCAACCGTTGATATTGATATTTTCAGTGTGGATAACGCCGATGGTCAGTTATTCACTATTAGAAATAACGGTAATGTGGGGATTGGAGTGGTTCCTGAGCATTGGGGAACCGCCTACGACGTGTTGCAAGTGGGTACTGCTGCATCTTTGGCTGGCAGCACAGATACTAGTGTTGCTTTCTTGTCCTCTAATGCATATTTCGACGTAACCAACTCTCGGTGGGAGTATATTAGCAACGATTTTGCGTCTCAGTATCAACAAATTAATGGAACACACGTTTTCTCAACAGCTGCTACTGGTGTTGCAAATAATGCAACTAACTTTGTAGAGAGATTGTCAGTTAGTCAAAACGGATATGTCAGGATTAATGGCACTAGTGGACCGTCATTATTTGGCACTGTAGCGGTGGCCGCTACAATATCTTCTACTGAAGTATACTCTTTTGATAAAACGCTTTATGGTGGTGCTAAATTTATTGTCACTATCGAAGATTCCAATGGCACAGATCGTCAGATTGTAGAATTACTTGTTGTTCATGATGGAACCAATGCTTTCTCGACACAATACGGTTCGGTTCTTACTACTGGTACTGAATTGGCTACGTTTGATGTTGATATTAACGGTAATAACGTGAGGCTCTTAGCGTCTGGGCACACCGCTAATTCTCATCAATATCATACTTCTGCACACTTAATGGCGTTATAATAATGGGTATTAATTATGGTTCTAGAATAGCGACCGAGAAACTTGTATTTCATGTAGACGCTGCCAACACAAAGAGTTATCCTGGCAGCGGAAGCACATTGTACGACTTGTCTAGAAATAACTATACTGGTACTTTTGGAGGATCAACTGTTCCAACTGTTTCGGGCGGACATATGTCGTTCAACGGGAACAATTCTGTAACTTATGCAGAGAGTATAATCTCTAAGGATCCCAGCGGTTCTCTGAATCTACAAAGTGGACAGATATCTGTTGAAACATGGGTTAGAAGAACAGGAACGCAAACGGTCTCGAATCCGAGAATATTGTCTACAGACGGTAGTGATTATTGGGCTTTGGTTGGAAATGGAACTGGAAGTTCACAAGCGCGGTTCTATATTAATCCGAATGCGACCAATACTTCTCTTGATTCTAATTCTATTATTTTTCAGTTAGACCAATGGTTTCATATCGTAGCAACATACGATAAAACGGTAACTTCTGGGACAAACACATTCATATATATTGATGGCGTCTTAGATGCATCATCAACTGTAACTACTGCTGGTAATTGGGGTGATGGAACTTCTCGTGCGTTTGGAATCGGTAGTAATGTTGAATCAACAGTTCAAAATAGCGGCGGGTGGAACGGTCAAATCGATATTGCCCGATTATATGGCAAAGCATTAACGGCAGGCGAAGTCAAACAAAACTTCGAAGCACATCGTGGGAGATTTGGAATATGACTGCTACTATTGGATCTAACATAGTGCTTGACGGGTTGGCGGTTTTTATAGATCCCAACAATTCTAAATGCGTTGACGCTACTCAAACAATCACAACAGGCACAAGATTATCTAATCTTGTTACTAAAGATGCAACTTTTGGTTCAATGCAGTTTCAACCAAATGTTTCTGGCACAACAAATGGAAACATGTCTTTTACCCAAGAGGCAAACGGCGATTGGGTTTATGATCAGGTTAGTGTTAATGGAGGAGAACCTGGATGGTTCTCCTCCGCTTCATATAGCAAAGTAACAAATTTTTCGTTTAGCGCGTGGTTCAAGTTTCAACACGGATCGAGTTTTCAGAGAGCTGACAACATCTATGGTGGCGGTTGGGAATCTAACACTGCTTTTTATCTTTCTCCAGCAGGCATAAGTCCTACTCATGGAATTCTACGAACTTCTACCGGCGGAACATTATCCTCTGTTAATAACTATGGTGCTAGTGACGGCGAGTGGCATCAGTTTACTGCGACTGATACTGGAGTTGATGCGGCGCATGTCACTAAATTATATATTGACGGCGAATTTAAAACTTCATCATCAAGTCCCAGTTATGTCTCGTCCACTGCGGGTTCAAATATGACATGGGCATGTTGGAGTCCAACCTACGGAAACATGGGAGGTAAGACTGGATGTTATATGTATTATCACAACAAAGTTTTGACTGATTTGGAAGTTAGACAAAACTATGAAGCACAGCGGGGGAGATTTGGAGTATGACCACAATAATTGGTTCAAGACCCGTAAAGGATAATTTAGTATTTAACATCGATGCTGCTAGTGTTTCTTCGCTCAGGGGTAGAAAAAATAATATCCTTACATGGGACAACTGGGAGAATGACGCAAGCGGCACCGTGCCTTCATATAACGGATATCCTTCATATGTCCGAAATGGTTCTGAAAGCGAAAATTCTCGTATATCTACTGCAAATCCATGGGGATATCAAGACAGAGTTTGGAAAGCGTTTAGTGGCATCCCAGGCGGCGCAGACGGCGGATGGGAAACTTCTACATTCCCAGTAGACCCGTCCAAATTATATCGTTTCTCTGTTTGGGTAAAGGGTGTTGTAACTTCTAACGCAGAATTTTATTTGGGCCCTCGAGCTTACGACGCTGGCGGAGTTGTGCAAACGATTCAATATCGAAAAATTGCTCTCAGCACATCCAATCCATATATTATGGTAAACAACGATTATTCGCTATGGGATGAAAACACTATAGGAACTTGGTACCTAGTTATCGGTCATGTATGGCCGGCAGGAACACCACAAGAATCCACTGGCGAAGGTAATCATCCGAACACCGGAGTTTGGAAATTAGACGGTACAAATGTTGCTAATACCAAATCAAACGATTTCATATGGGAACCTAATACAAAATTTAGTATCCATAGAGTATATCAGTACTATTCAAACACCAGTAATGCAGAAATGCATTTTTATCAACCAAGGGTCGACCTTGTTGACGGTTCAGAACCAAGTTTACAAGATCTTCTGAATAATACCGGTAATTTATTTAAAGATGTTTCGGGAAACAACAACAATCTTAGGTTCTCGACCATAGGCTCTACCGAATTTGGAAATGGAATTCAGTATCATCCTGAATATTACGGTTATATGGATTTCAATCGCTCAGAGAGTCCGAGTCTAGAAGATGGTTCAATGCTCCTTGAGAATTTTTCCTCACCGTCATCTTTAAGTTCTGCAAATTTTTTATATAATGATCATACTATGGAAATCTGGGCAAGAATTCAAGATTTTTCTGCATATGGTGGCAGCGGTGAAACTTTAAGTGCGCTTATGGGGTATCCAGGAACCAACAATGCCGCGTCATTGCTTTCGGGTTTTTCGTATAGTCAAACATCTCTTTTATATACAATATGGGAAGGACCCAGCAGCAGAACGACTTATGGCCAAATTTCACGGCCATTCTCTACCCTTGGGCACTCTGAAGGAGAATGGCATCAATATTGTGTCACAGTAAACAACGCGTCTGGTTCGATGAAATTATATATTGATGGTGTTTATAATTGGTCTGCTTCGGCGTCTGGATTAAGCCTCGAGACCAATTCAGTTGCACATGAATCCGTATCTGATCAATTATCGATTGCGGGTGCGCGGGACCAATTGGTTTCTGGTACTCCTTACAATTGGTTTTCCGAAACGGATGTAGCAATTGCTCGAATGTATACAAAAGAATTATCAGCTACCGAGGTATTGCAAAACTTTAATGCCAGCAAAGGTAGATTCCAACTGTAAGAAAACTATAAATAAAGACATAATTAATTCCACACCACAGCCTTGATTGGGGAGAATGAACCGAAATGGCAAACGATAAGAAATTTCAAGTAAAGAACGGTCTTCGTACGCAGAATATCAATTTCCAAGATAATCCTGAAGCAACCAATATAATCACAACTTCAATGATCGACGATTTAGACGCTCTGTCTATTAGCGGCGATGCAGGACAGCTGTTTTCTTTGACCGATGATTTGACAGGTTCAGTATTCACTGTTAATGATATTTCTGGTATGCCTTCTATCGAAGTCTTGGCAAACGGCAATATTTTATTGGCCGAATATGAAGGCAAAGTGGGAATCGGCACTAATTCTCCTGCATCTAAATTACATATATCAGGTAATTCAGATACTAGTGATGAAGATGTTATGCTCATCATTGAGGACGTTGATGGTACATCTGGAAGTAGAGTACCTGCAATTATGTTCAGGTCCAATATTGGGGGCACAGTAACTAATCAAGCAAGAATAAGAGGAACTGATACACAGGGCATAGTAATGAGTGGATCGGCTTCTCTTGGAGAGGATCTAGTTGTTCAAGCGGGAGGAGTCGGTGTTGGTACTGCTTCTCCAAGCAGAAAACTTGATGTACGAGGTTCAGTAAGATTTAGTGTTAATACTAGCACACATGAAACATTTACTTTTACTACTCAAGGAGTAGATGAAGCAAAACAAGTAATGAAAAATGCTTCAAGTGTTGATACAATTATTTTAAATACTAATGGAAACACCTATTTTAACGGTGGCAACGTTGGTATCGGAACAACAACTCCAGCCTCAACTCTAGATTTAACTAACGGGACCGACACAGCAGAACGAGCAATTAGAATTCAGAACGATACTGTTGTGTTGTTAACAGGTGTTGAAGGTTCTGCTGGAAATAGATTTGTTGGTAGTGCGGTAGGTAATGCATTCTTCGGAACGACTAGTGCCCATGGATTAGAGCTTGGTACAAATAATAATGTTAGAATGGTTATTGACTCTGCGGGCAACGTTGGAATCGGGGTGAGTTCGCCTAATCACAAATTAGAAATTAGAAACGATGTTGCAGCCACTACTGATTTAGACCCCACATCTATCAAGTTATATAACAACTCAGATGGTGGTTCAGCTATTGAGTTTTCTAATGCTGTATTGGGTAAGTCAAAAATATCTTTTGGGGTTGAATCTACAGGAGCAGGCACAAACGACTCTTATTTAGGTTTTAGTACAGGCCAAGATGGCGCCTTAACAGAACGCATGCGCATCAATCCCGATGGAAAAACCGATGTTGGAGGTATACCCAATCAAACAGTAGCCGTTTTAAATGCAAGGTTTAACGGTGCAGCTCTTGAGTTTGGGCATGGTAATAACAGCGCAGGATATTATGGCACCGCTGGTTCTTACGGCAACAACGGTCAACCCTACATAGGCTTCAGTTGCTATGCTCAAGAAAATCTAAACCTTTTTACTACCAATGGCGCTAAAGGAAACATCATCACAGGCGACCTTTCAGGCAACCTAACATTTGCACAGGTTACAACTGCAACTGCCGTAGACCAAACTCCCGAAAACCGTATGACGCTGCTTGCCGATGGGAAATTTGGAATAGGCATAACCGGTCCTACCAGTTTGCTTCATGTTCAATCAAATGATGCTACCATAAACACTTTTGTTGATATGTTAACACTTACTGCATTATCTACTGGAATTACTACTATAGGATTTGGTCCTGCGATTAAATTCCAAGCAGAAAGAAATAATGGGGTAATGCAAAATGTTGGTCGCATTAGATCTGTTGCAGAAATAAACTCTGGAACTGATATATCTTCAGGACTGGCATTTGAAACTAGTACTGTCGGCGTGGCTGAGGAAAAAGTTAGAATTTCATATGACGGCAAAATCCTTATTGGAGATACAGCAAGCCACACCGATGATTTATTACAGATAGAAACCCCTGCTTCTGGCGGTGGTCACGGCATTCAGATTAGAAGGAATGATTCCAACGCAGACCAATTAGTTGGACACATTCAGTTTGGAAATAACACAGCTACTGACCTTGCTTCTATCTCTGCAAAAACAGATGGTGCAACGGATGATGGCGCTTTGTTGTTTAACACTTCTGTGTCGGGGGGTGCTAACACAGAACGTATGCGCATCGATGGTAGCGGGAACCTACTGGTGGCGACTACTGACACTACACCATACAACAATACTAGCGGTGGTGGCTTTGTTGTTGCTTCAAGCGGTTTAACATCTATTGCGCGAGAAACTACAGCTTCTAATCAAGCTGTATTGCACCTTAACAATACTGGTGTCGATGGCATCCTTGCAGAGTTTGCTAAAGACGGCGCACCCATAGGTAGTATTGGTAGCGAAGGCGGTGACAGCCTATATATAGAGGGCGGCACAACAGCCGGCTCTGGGTTGCATTTTCATGGCACTACTTCCGACATAACCCCTTTACGAAATGGTGCAAGAATTGACAACGTAATTGACCTTGGTAGCTCTTCCAACAGATTCAAAGACCTCTACCTGTCGAATGCCGTCTATGCAAACCAGTTGACCGTAAACCAACCGAAACCATACACTCCTGCACATTTTAAAGCAATCGGTGGTGGTAGCGGACCTACAGATGTTCTTACGATTGAAACTTATAGAAGCGATGTGGGTGATGATTTTACCGGAGGTTCAATTGTATTTGTAAATTCAGATACGAACTCTGCGGGTCAGGCAAGAATTAAAGTCGGCAGTGCTAATGATGCTGCTCCAATTGGCCTGGATAACGAATCGATCCAAAGTTTCATTTTTGAGACGAGCACCCAAGGAACTGCAACGACATCTAACATTGATGGTAATGCTACGACAATTACGGTTACTCATACAGCTGCTTCTCTTGTGGTAGGACAAAGAATTGCAATAACTGCCGGCACTTATCAGGGCTCTTATACTATCGATACTGTACTGAGTAGTACACAGTTCACAATTGCTGATACAGCACACAATTTAGCGGCAGATACCACATCACGAACTTTGCAGTATGGTATTCCAAGAGACTCGATGATTATTCGAGCGGACGGCAACGTCGGGATTGGTACGAATTCGCCTACAGCAAATATAACAATAGACAACGGACTTGGCGGGTCTGGCGTCACAACTTTTACAACAGCAAACAGTTACCTACAGTTAGGCGTATCTGACTACAACACTTCCGGTGCAGTTTATGCGATAGGTTTTGGATACACTAATGGAGGAGCAACGCATTCTCCTGCTTATATTGGTTTACAACAAACCGGAACTGGGACTTTCACAAATGGTGATTTAGTATTTAGAACTAGAAGTACCACGACTGATGTAGAACCGCCTGAACGCATGCGCATCGATGGCAGCGGCAACGTGGGTATTGGCGGCAGTCCCACCGCTCCATTACATGTCTTCGGCGGAGGTATCTTAGGGTCTTCATCAACAAACCCAATCGCCTTTACAGGATCTGGCGGCGCTAATGCCGGTATTGGTTCCTATAACGCTAATACTGATTTTTGTGTTTATAGCGCAGGCACAGGTTCTATTAGATTCAGGACTGCGGCAACTTGGAATTCAGCAGCACAACTAACATCTATTGGGACCGATCAGATGCAGCTCACCTCCGGCGGGAACCTCATTGTTGCCGGCAATATTACTGCATACGGAAGTCCATCTGATATTAGACTCAAAGAAAACATTGAAGTAATACCAAATGCTGTTGACAAAGTAAAAACTCTAGATGGCATCACCTTTAATTATATTAAAGACGGCGCAGACAAAAGAATGACTGGTGTTATTGCCCAACAAGTGCAAGAAGTTTTACCAGAAGCAGTATATGAGACAGAAACAATAGAAGATCCTGAAGATAAAAATCTTGCAGTGCATTATGGCAACATGGTTGGTCTTCTTATCGAAGCAATCAAAGAACAACAGCAACAGATTGATGAACTTAAATCTATTATTGAGGGTATGTAAGAATGGAAGAAAACTGGAAATTGGTTACTGAAATAAACGCTCCGGTTAGAATTATACAATGTGAATCTGGTACAATAGAATTTTCTATTCCTGATTCTGAAATTAAATCTGCCAAAGGCGCGGTTGATTCTGACTCTATCATCAATTATGTTTTGGAAATTTGCCAAAAATGAACGAATGGACATTAGTTTCTGCGTTAGAAAACCCCAAAAGATCGATCAGATCTTCAAACCTTACGTTGACAATGAAAGCAACGGAATCTCAAATTCTATCGGTATGGGGTGGTTCTAATATGGATCACCTGGATTCAGACACTGTGATATTGTATGTCAAAGAAAAATGGGGAAGTAGAAAATGAGCAATCAAGATACCAACAACCTTTTTGGACCTATAAGTTTAAATGCAATTCATGTGGCGGAGGGCGGTACCTCAGGTACTACGGTTAGTTTTAATGACGCCATAATTCGAAACGGGGTGGACGGGGTGGCGATACCCTCTGGTTCGATCCATGATTTACAAGATCACTATGTTCAAAGTCCAGGCGACCTGAACTTCGTGGTAACCACGACCCCTACCAAGGGTATTGATTTGTGTAAATTTACAGGCGATTTCTTTATTTTAGGGATACCCCAATTACCTCAATCCGCGACCGATGGACAAGTTACCATAGGAGCATGGAGCCAGATCGGGGGCCTTAATACAATCCCTGGATCCGCTGAAACTGGTGCCACAGCACTTTTCGGTAGTGATGTTACTATCTCTGCCTTTGAGGGTTTAGGATCAAACGATTCCCTGAATCATGGGTATTTTATGGCTGCTGTTGTCGATAATGGGTTCGTAACCACTATTACTGGTGGTTTGGTTACCGGAAAGATATTTATTTACGTGCCCGAATGGATCTCAGGCGGTCAGTTCATAGATTATGCATCGCACGGATCGGCCATTAATGCTTGGAAGAAATTCGGCGAAGCGACGCAAGGAATGCAGTTTTCCGATCAGTTCGGACCAACATGTATGCACCAAGATCAATATTTTCTTGGATACATTACGAATTCAGACCCCGTTTCTGGACTTTCCAGCACTTTTTGGAATGTACATTATTACTACTTAGGCCTCAGCCCCAGTGGCTCGTTTTCGATTAATCAAACTATGACCACCACTCAGGTTGGAAATCAGATCGGTACTAGTAATGGGTGGAATAGCAATTACACGGTTTGGCCAGAAGCAATTGCTGTTTACACTAAACTTGCTAATGCTGGCGCGAATGAAGGGCAATTATCTGGAAACGGAGGGGGTTTAAACAAACATTGGATGGCCGTTGGTTTATGTCGAGGATCTGGTACTAACCCAACCGGACCTAGCATGGTTGGGTTATTTAGCACGAGGGTTTCGAGCAGTAGTTTGGGTACAGGATTTATAATCGACGGTGCCAATTATAATTATGACGATGTCGACAATTTTGGTATTAACGTTACTATGTCTAATAATTATTTGGTGATAATGTCCACAAGTTACAGTACCAGTTTTACTAGAAACCACTTTACTGTTTTTGATATATCAGGGGAAGAACCGGTGTTCTTATACCGCAGAGATAATCCTTATGGTGGAAATGGTGAACCTGGATTTGGAAGAAATGAAAGTTACTATGACTCCACAGTAAGTAAACATTTTACCAGAACAATGTCAATATCCGGTGATACTAGATCAACGAGTGCTATTCCCAACACTAGTGTAGGAGCAATTGGGCCCACTGGACACGGACCTTGGCTTTTAATTGGAAATCCCCAGAGATTTTCTCAATATACCGACGCAGGAAATGTTTATGTATTTCATCTACCATCAGGCACTTGGATAAGCAGCTGGGGATTGTTCGAGTATGATACAGCACAAAGCACTTCGTATAACGAATTCGGCGCAAGATATGGCGCTTGGGTTGCCGCAGGAAGGTTACAACCACCGAACAGCGCTTCGGCACCAGATGTAATCATGGTAAGCGCTCCTGGCGCTCCAGGCGCAGCTTCTGGTACCAATATTGGTACTGGATTTTCAGATGGTAATGGATTCATAGCTGCTGACATTAATCCAGAAACTTAATTGTATTTGTTAAGGCAGGTGCAGGATTCTTATAAATAGAGTCATATACTTTCACTAATCGGAATGTGTTATGGCATATTACAAAGACATTACAATTGATCAGGGTTCGACTGCTTCGATTAATGTGCATTTAACTAATAAGAATGGAACTGCAAAAAATCTAACCAATTACACTGCATCCTCGCATATTAGTCCCAACTACAATCTCGATAGCAGCAGCATCACTGTGTTTAATTGCACTGTTGATTCTGCTGCTTCTGGCATTATTAACCTCAGTTTAACCCATCTCCAGACCAATTTGCTCAAAGCGAACAAAAGATACGTATACGATCTAGAGATAGCGAGAGACTCCTCTGGGAGCACTGTCGAGGTCGAGAGAGTCCTCGAAGGTCAATTATATGTAACGCCATCAGTTACTAAATTGTCTATTACATAATGACAACCATAGTTAAAAAAGTAGTACAGACAAGCACAAAAGTCGATAAGGTTGTTGTTAATAATAATTCAACGTTGGTTGACAAGGTTATAATCAACCAATAAATATATAAAGAGGAACGATAATGGCAGCACCAAACTCAAGGCAAACACTAATAGACTTCTGTCTACGGAGACTGGGTGCACCTGTACTTGAAATCAATGTAGACGACGATCAAATACAAGACAAGGTAGATGATGCGCTGCAAGTCTATCAAGAGTTTCATAGCGATGCAACCTTACGCACTTATATGAAGCATGTTGTTACTGCAGATGATGTTACCAATAAGTACATCCCAATTCCTGCAGACATAGTTTATATTTCTAAAATGTTTCCTGTCAATAGCACGTTTTCTGGCGCGGGCATGTTCGATGTTAAATATCAAATGATGCTAAACTCTATGGGCGACTTTGTGAGTTTTGCCGGTGGTATGTCTTATTTCTACCAAATGCAGCAGTACCTCTCTATGGTGGACATGCAATTGTCTGGTACTCCTCAGGTTTCGTTCTCAAGACACCAAGACCGATTATATGTTTTTGGGGATTTTAATGATGGTGATATCAAAGTTGGCGATTTCCTAGTTGCCGAGGTTTATCAGATCCTTAATCCTGATTCTTCAGTAAGTATCTACAATGATATGTTTATTAAGAATTACACAACCTCATTGATCAAACAGCAATGGGGTCTTAACATGATGAAATTTGACGGTATGCAACTTCCTGGCGGGGTAACTGTTAATGGTCGTCAGATGTATGATGATGGAACTCAAGAGTTGGAAAAACTTAAAGAAGATATGCGACTAGAACAAGAACTACCGCCTGACTTCTTTATTGGATAATATTAATGGCTACAAATCCCTATTTCAGTCAAGGCAGAAAGAGCGAACAACTGCTGTACGAAGACCTTATTGTAGAGTCTTTGAAAATGTATGGTCAGGACGTTTACTATCTTCCTCGTGAACTGGTAAATAAAGACCAGATATTCGTCGATGATAACGTTTCTCGTTTTTCAGACGCATACAAGATTGAAATGTACATCGAAAACACCGAAGGGTTTGATGGTGAGGGAGATCTATTTACTAAGTTTGGTGTAGAGATTCGAGACGCTGCTACGTTCATTGTTGCTCGGAGAAGATGGAACTCTGTTATTGCAGTAAATGAAGAAGCAGATAACAATCCGTTTTTCCGACCACGCGAAGGCGATGTAATCTATCTACCTCTTTCTCAATCTATGTTTCAAATCTCTAGAGTAGAAACTGAGTCTCCATTCTTCCAGTTAAAAGACTTACCTGTATTTAAAATGCGTTGTGAGTTGTTTGAGTATAACGATGAAGACTTTGATACTGATATTGAAGAGATTGATCAGGTTGAGAAATTCTCTGCTTATCAATATGTGATGACGTTTGATTCAGTCGTTGGTGAGTTTGTTGTTAACGAAATCGTCAATCAAACTAATGGCGATTATGTGATGAGCGGCGAAGTAGTTAAATACGATGCTCTGAATAACAAACTGTACCTTGCGCACGTTGGCGCTGACGACGGACTTTTCCATACATTTACTAATTCTGCCGAGGTTCTGGGTCTAGTATCTGGTGCCGTGGCAACTCCGACTTTGATCGAAGAACTACAGAACATTGATCATGGCGCGCAGAACGACGTGTTTGATATATTTGAAAGCGATTTCTTAGACTTTACGGAAACTAATCCGTTCGGGGATCCTTCATGATAATCATCAGAGGTATTAAATAATGTTTGGCCAACATTTCTATCACCAACGAGTACGAAAATCAGTTGCTGTATTTGGTTCGTTGTTCAATAACATATATGTTTTAAGGAAAAATTCATCTGGCGATGTTATGAGTCAGGTAAAGGTTCCTTTGAGTTATGCTCCCAAACGAAGTTTTATTGATCGTATTGCGCAGATGAATCAGGGCGAAGACGCCGAAAGACAGATTGCAATTAAATTACCTAGGATGTCTTTTGAAATCGTATCAATGGAATATGATATTACGCGACAGTTACCCAAAACGAATTCAAGGATTCAACCATTAACAACTGGTTCTGCCTCTGTATCAGATAAGACAAGGTTATACACTTCTGTTCCATACAACATCAATTATCAACTTAGCATATACGCCAAATCACAAGACGATGCTTTGCAAATTGTGGAACAGATAATTCCTTATTTTAATCCCCAGTATACAGTTACTATGCAACCATTAGATGCATTGAACGCGATCAAAGACGACGTTCCTGTAATATTGCAGGGGTTGACTTTTACTGATGATTACGAAGGACCGATCGAAGCAAGAAGGACTATTATATATACGCTTGACTTCTCTATGAAGATTAGTTTCTATGGTCCGTTAGTAACCGGACCAATTATTCGTCAAGTGGACGGACAAATATATCAACAAGACACTCCAACCGTGGGCAATAACCCTCTGTTAGAAACTATTAGAACGACTCCGACTCCAGAAGGCGTAGCGTCCGATAGCGACTTTGGTTTCAATTATAATTATTTTAATGCATTGGATAGCGTATGAGTGAAAATAAAAACATTGATGACGATTATAACACATCAAGGGATACCTATATTGAATTAATTGATGGCGGAAAAGAATCTCTTGAACTTATGATTCAGGTTGCGCGCGAGAGCGAACACCCGAGAGCGTTCGAAGTATTATCTGGCATGATAAAAAACATCGCTGATGTGACTGACAAATTGATGGACTTGAACAAGAAGCATAAAGATGTGATCAGAGAAGACAAACCCGAACAAAAACAAATAACTAATAATAATGTCTTTCTTGGAAGTACAACAGATTTACAAAGACTATTGCAAAATAATGATGATGAAAAGGTGATTAATGTCTCTAGCGTTGAGAATGAATAACGAAACTTATCTTGGCAATATAAATGTCAAGCGCGATGGTGTTGTACAACAATGGACTAAGGAGGAAGTCCTTGAGTATAAAAAATGCATGGAAAACCCCGCACATTTTGCGCGTGAGTATGTCAAAATTATTTCGTTGGACAGCGGTCTCGTTCCTTTCAATCTTTACCCCTATCAAGAACGTATGTTCAACCATTTTAACGACAATCGTTTTAATATTGTACTTGCTTGCCGACAGTCTGGTAAATCAATCTCCTCTGTCGCCTACTTACTCTGGTACGCAGTCTTCCACCCCGAAAAGACCATTGCCGTTCTCGCGAACAAAGGAGCAACCTCAAGGGAAATGCTCAGTCGCGTTACACTTATGCTTGAGAATCTTCCTTTCTTTTTACAACCTGGCTGTAAAACTCTCAACAAAGGTTCTATCGAGTTTTCTAATAATAGTAGGATTATTGCTGCTGCCACTAGCGGGTCTTCTATTCGCGGTATGTCTGTTAATTTGCTCTATCTCGATGAGTTTGCTTTTGTTGAGCGAGCATCTGAATTTTACACTTCTACCTATCCTGTTGTATCCGCAGGAAAAGACACCAAAGTCATCATCACCTCAACCGCCAACGGTATCGGAAACATCTACCACAAAATATGGGAAGGTGCAAACCAAGGGGTAAACGAGTTTAAACCATTCAGAGTTGATTGGTATGACGTGCCTGGGCGAGACGAGAAGTGGAAAGAGACTACAATTGCAAATACTAGTCCGCTACAGTTTGATCAGGAATTTGGGAACACTTTTTTTGGTACAGGTGATACCCTAATAAATGCAGAGACTCTTATGTCATTACGAGCAAAAGAGCCTCTGCGGGTCTTAGAGGGCGGTCTATTGTCCATCTATACAGAACCCTGCGCAGGGCACGAATACATCATGACCGTTGATGTATCGAAAGGAAGAGGTCAGGACTATTCTACGTTCACTGTTATTGACATTACGACACGCCCTTTTAGTCAAGTGGCTGTGTATCGGAACAATACTATCTCTCCAATACTCTTCCCTGATATTATATATAAGTATGCAACTGCCTACAACCAAGCATATGTTGTTGTTGAGGCAAACGACCAAGGTGGCGTAGTCTGCAATGGACTATACCATGACCTAGAATACGAAAACACTCATGTATCTTCGACAGTAAAATCTTCTCATATAGGAGTAGAAATAAATCGCAAAACCAAGCGATTAGGATGTTCTGGATTTAAAGACCTTCTCGAAACAGGGAAGTTAGAAATATTTGATGAGAACACAATTTTAGAAATATCAACCTTTGTCGGTAAAGGACAATCATACGAAGCGTCAGACGGAAATCACGACGATTTGGTTATGAACCTTGTCATGTTGGGGTATTTTGTCACACAACAAATGTTTTCTGATATGACCGATATTAACCTTAAAGAAATGATGTTCTCCGAGAAAATGAGATTGATCGAGGAAGATGTTTTGCCCTTTGGTTTTATTGACGACGCTTCTGACGTAATCGAAGAATATGAAAATAAAAATAGATCTGGAGAATTGTCATACGATTGGCAAATTTTTGATGCAGATACTTCCAAATCTTGGTAATTATAAATAAATAACATTGATATGTATCCGTATTATGTAAATCTTATTATTAGCTAATAAAAGAAAAAGGAAACGAATATGGCTCTTTTTACCCCATCCGCGTCTCCCAGTATCACCGTTAAAGAAATTGACCTCACGGGCGTAGTCCCTTCGGTTACTACTTCAACTGGTGCTATTACCGGAGAATTTTCATGGGGACCAGCTGCTACTCCCGTGCTGATCGACAACGAATCAACACTGGTGTCAACTTTTGGTTCTCCATCTATAACGAATGCAGTAGATTTTTTATCTGCTTCTTCGTTTTTGCGTTACTCTACAAGTCTTTATGTTTCAAGGGTCATGACTGACTCTGCTGGAAATGCTTGTGATTCAGCTGAATCATTTGCATCTATCCCACTCATTAAGAACTCTACTGCTTTCGATAACCAGAAAGCGTCTTTAAAGACCGCTAGTCACACATTTGTGGCAAAGTATCCTGGGTCTGCTGGCAACAGCATTGAGGTACAAGTTTGTCCTCAATCACCCGCCGATGCTACGTATGATGCTTGGGCATACAGAAGTTATTTTGATGCTGCTCCTGCTACATCATCTTATGCTACTAATGCCAGCGGCAATAATGACGAAGTCCACGTTGTCGTAATTGACAAATTGGGTTCTTTAACTGGAACACCTGGAACAGTTCTCGAAACTTTCCCCTTTCTGTCCTTAGCGACAGATGCCAAAACAAACGATGGAACTGGCAATAACGTTTTAGACGTTGTCAATAACCGTTCTACTTATGTTTGGGCAGTTAGTCTTAATAACACAGCAGACGTCGCTAATGCTACGTTTGATGAGTCTTCGACTGCAGCAGGAAATGGTTCTGGAACTAACTTTGCACTTGCTTCTCCAACCACCAAAACATTCAGTCTTGGTAGCGGAAGTAATGGTGGCGCTATCGGTACTTCACAAATCCTTTCTGGGTTTGATGTGTTCGAAAGCACAGAAGACATTCAGGTAGATTTCTTAATTGCACCTGGCATGGCGGCATCAGCAGATCAAGCAACCGTAGTCAACGACCTCGTTGCCACGGCAGGATCTTTAAGAAAAGACTGTATTGTAGTAACTTCACCTGACCGAACCGCAGTAATTGGGCAAACCCCAGCAGCTGCAGTAACCTCGTCTGTAACCACAGCAGGTCAATTTAACTCATCATCTTACTTGGTAGTTGACAACAACTATCTTAAAGTTTATGATAAGTATAATGACCAGTATGTCTTCATTCCCGCTGCAGGTTCTACTGCAGGGTTAATGGCGGCAACTGATGCTGTAGCAGCACCTTGGTTCTCTCCGGCAGGTAATAGAAGGGGTCAATATTTTGGCGTAACTTCCTTATCTTATACGGCTAATAAGTCACAAAGAGATACATTGTATAAAGCAGGAATTAATCCTATCGTTAATCTTCCAGGGCAAGGTGTTATTCTTTTTGGCGACAAGACTAAAGAATCGCGTCCTTCTGCCTTTGACCGAATTAACGTTCGTAGGTTATTCTTAGCAGTAGAGCGTGCAATCGCTGCAGCAGCAAGAAACGTAATGTTTGAATTCAACGATGAATTTACTCGTGCCGAATTTGTAAATATTGTTGAACCCTTCCTTCGGGAAATTCAGGGTCGACGCGGTATTACAGATTTCCGAGTTGTCTGCGACGAAACAAACAATACTGCTGCGGTCATTGACCGTAACGAGTTTATTTGTTCAGTGTTTATCAAACCAGCTCGTTCCATCAATTACATCACTCTTAACTTTGTTGCAGTTCGCACCGGTGTTGAGTTTAGTGAAGTCGTTGGTACAGTATAGCACACCATTAAGGAGAAATAACAAATGGCAATTTTAGGAGTCGATGACTTTAAATCAAAACTGCGAGGTGGTGGTGCTAGGCCAAATCTATTCCAAGCAACCGTAAACTTCCCCGCATATGCAGGCGGAGATGTCGAACTGACATCTTTCTTGTGTGAAGCCGCTCAATTACCTGGTTCAACAATGGGTCTTATTACAATTCCCTTTCGTGGACGCCAGTTAAAGGTCGCAGGGGATCGAACTTTCGAACCTTGGACAGTAACTGTTATCAATGATACAGATTTCACTGTTCGCGATTCAATGGAGCGATGGATGAATGGCATGAACGCACACTCAGCAAATGTTGGGTTGACTAATCCTGTAGATTATCAATCTGATTTGTTGGTTGAGCAGTTAGACAAAGATGGTTCTATTCTGAAGCGTTACAACCTGCGTGGTTGTTTTCCGACGAATGTTTCACCCATCGACGTCAACTATGCAACTGTAGACGACATTGAAAGGTTCACAGTTGAATTCCAAGTCCAGTACTGGGAATCAAATTCAACTAGTTAATGTTTAACTAAATAATTGGGACGTCTTCGGGCGTCCCATTATTTTTTTATTTGGATACAGAATATGGCAGACGATAGTATTATTAAATTATTTGGTTTTGAAATACGTAGAAATAAAAAAGAGAAAGGGTCGAACCTTGTCTCTATTGTGCCTCCGACTGATGATGACGGAGCTGGATACGTAACTTCTGCTGCTGGACATTATGGTCAGTTCATTAATATGGACGGCGATAATTCAAAGGACAATCACCAACTAATTCTTAAGTATCGCGGGGTTTCTATGCAACCCGAAGTTGATATGGCGATCGAAGAAATTGTTAACGAATCTATCACCGCTTCGGAATTGGAATCTAATCTTGAACTTAGTTTAGATAAAGTTGAAGCGCCTGATAAAATTAAAGATCAAATTATAGATGAATTCGAGAATGTGGTGGCAATGTTCAAATTCAATGAACTGGGTCACGATATTTTCAGGTCGTGGTATGTAGATGGTCGCATTTACCACCACTTACTAGTAAACGAATCTAACCTCAAAGCAGGTATTCAAGAAATCCGTCAAATCGACTCATCCAAGATTCGTAAAGTTAAAAAAGTAAATTACAAAACAGACCCAAGAACCGGTGCGAAAATTGTTAACGACACTGATGAATTTTATATTTTCGAAGAAAAACCTGGACAAGCAAATACCGCAGTTAAACTTTCGATCGACTCGGTGAGTTATGTCACCTCTGGGTTATTAGACGAGACTAAAAGAAAAGTAGTCTCTCACTTACACAAAGCACTTAAACCAATCAATCAATTACGGATGATGGAAGACAGTCTGGTCATCTACCGTCTTGCCCGAGCACCAGAACGCCGTATTTTTTATATTGATGTTGGTAGTTTGCCGCGAGGCAAAGCAGAACAATACATGAAAGATATCATGGCAAAGTATCGTAACAAATTGGTTTATGATGCAGACACTGGTCAATTAAAGGATGACCGTAAGCATATGTCTATGCTTGAAGACTTCTGGTTGCCACGAAGAGAAGGCGGTAGAGGAACAGAAATTTCTACACTTCCTGGCGGCGATAACCTTGGTCAGATTGACGACATCGTTTATTTTCAGAAAAGATTATATCGTTCGCTGAACGTACCTCTTGGACGTTTAGAGCAAGAGACTCAATTTTCTCTAGGAAGATCAACCGAGATTTCTAGAGACGAAGTTAAGTTTCAGAAATTTATTGATCGTTTACGAAAAAGGTTTGCACAGGTATTCCTTGGCGTATTAAAGAAACAACTTATCATTAAAGGCATTATTACCGAACAAGATTGGCACCAATGGAAGAATGACATTTCTGTTGATTTTATCAAAGATAACTATTTCTCAGAATTAAAGGAAACAGAGATCCTAAGAGATCGGTTGGGTATAATGTCAGAAGCGTCTCAGTTTGTGGGCGAATATCTGAGTAAAGAATGGATCATGAAGAACATTTTGCGTTTATCCGAAGAAGACATGAAAGATATGCAGAAACAGATAGACGCTGAAATTTCTGCTGGTGACATTGCTGACGAAGAAGAAGAACCTGCTCCGCAGGAGCAAGCACCAGCGCCAGTAACGGTAGTTGAACCAGAAAAACCCAAAGAGAAAAAAGAAAAGTATATTCCATCTCAAGAAGATGAACTTCTCGAAAACATGACTCGTTATATGAGCAAATTGAATGAGCAAGATTAGTCCTGTTGTAACTACCGCATTTGGTATAGCACATACGGAAAAGCGGATAGGACAGTTAGAAGAAAAATGGTTTGACATCATAAGTGAAGTCGAAACTATACGTGGTCCTGCGGGTCTAGACGGAAAGCAGGGTCCGAAAGGAGATAAGGGTGTCAAAGGCGACAAAGGAGATCGAGGAGATACTGGCGAACAAGGAATTGCCGGTGCTGACGGAGAATCCGGACGTGACGGCATTGATGGCAAAGACGGTGATAGAGGCGAAAAGGGCGAGACTGGAGAACAAGGATTACAAGGTCTTCAAGGACTCAAAGGCGATAAGGGTGATATCGGACCTGTGGGTGAAATTGGTCCGCAGGGTGAAAGGGGACTAACAGGTGATACAGGAAAGACCGGAGCCAAAGGAGACACTGGAAAAACTGGTGAGCGGGGCAAAGATGGCGCTCAAGGCGTTGCTGGTCCAAAGGGAGACGTGGGGTTACAAGGCGTCCAAGGAATACAGGGTCTCAAGGGAGACAAAGGAGATACTGGACTTCGTGGAGAAAAGGGCGAACGAGGAGAAACTGGACCTCAAGGAATCCAAGGCGAAGCAGGACCAGACTATAAAGAAAAGTTTGAAGAAGCCTTAGAACAATTTAACGAAAGACTTACAGAAAACTCTACTACTATAAACAAGAACGTAGAACGCACTCTTGCTAATGTTCAGAAATCATTATCTACTCTTGGTGGTGGTGGTTCATATAAGATACTAGACAATGCAGATGTTGATAAAACACGCTTGTCTAGTGTGGTAGGCGATAGTATTCTGGTATTTGATCCTAATAAAAAGAAGTTTGTTGTACAACCATTCTTAACAATATTAGACAGACTAAAGGCAGACTTAGAAGTGCAATACGATAAACTAGTGGACGAAGACGCGACCAATTCATTTACCTACGTAGGTGAAGCAGTGCCTGGCACAAGTAAGTCTGATGCTATATGGAGAATTAAAAGAATAAAAGAATTTGTTGACGGAGATTTAGAAATCATTTGGGCAAATAATTCTGCTGATTTTGATAAAGTTTGGGATGACCGCGCAACTTACGAGTATAACTAATGGCAGTACCTACTCTTACAAATACGCCGATACTCATTGACCAAGCTAATGTTACTACAAACTGGTCAGGAGGTTCTGCTGAACCGGATGTCACTATTGACGAGCAAGGTTCAATTAGTGCAACACTTCGAACGAATGGTGCAACCCTATCCGTTTCGACAAGTTTTACCTCTGCGGGAAATCATATTCGTGCTTGGTTTCAGTTCACGGCCGTTCCTGATCTAGACTTTATAGATTTTGAGTTGAATGGTGGAACTGCAACTTACATTTTATTTGATGGTCCATCAGAAACAAACTCTGCTTCTGGTGTACCAAGATATCGAGGTGGCTGGTTTTATGTACTCGTTGATTTAGATGGAACACCGGATTCTGGTACAGTTCCTACAACGACAACTTCAATAGGTTATGAGTTTAATCGTGTTAGTCAGCCTCGTAACGTTATTAACACTTTTGCTGATGTTTTGTGGCGAGGTGACGGATATACTTGTACGGGTGGAACTTCTGGTGATCCTATTACGTTTGAAACTATTGCCGCAGCAGATGCAAGTGCAGGACTTTATTACGGTGTAGTTCAAACTGTTCGTGATACTACTTTTATGTTTGGTGCCATTACAATAGGTAGTGGCGCTACAGCAACATATATGACCGTAGCAAACGAAGCAATCATTTTTGATGATCAGAGATTAGTCGCAACTGATCTTTATAAAATCATTGCAACAGGATCTGGTGCTACATTTGATGCAACCAACTCGCTATTTAAAGGTAACGGCGCTCAGACGTTTGATTTTGATATGTCTGCGGTTAATACACTTATATGTGACACTTGTGTGTTTATACAAGGAGTCGCCTCATTCGGATCAGGCCAGCCCGTTGAATCATGCACATTCATTAACTGTGGAATAACAACTGGCGGTGGCGCAACATTTACCGGATGTACGTTTGATAGATCAACTTCTGCGAGTTCACTTCTTCTTACAGCACTTTCACAAATCGTTGATTGTGAATTCATCAGCGATGGATCAAACAATGCGGTCGAATTCACAGGAACAGTTCCTTCAGAGTATACTTGGGACCATATTTCTTCAGGATATCTTGCCGGATCTCTGGGTGATTTTACTACGGGTACCAACGTCAATGCAACTCTTTACATCAATCCAAGTGCTACATCAACAACAGATTTAATACTGAATATTCCTACAGGTATTACTGTTCCAAGTATTCGATTTGGGGCAAACTACAGTGGCACTGTTACTATTCGAAATGCACCGAAAACTATTGACGTTAACGTAAAAGATGAAGATGGGGTTAATGTATCTGGCGCATTTGTTTGGTTGAATGATGGTGTTATCACAATCTTTAATGGTACTACTGATGCTAGTGGTAATATCCCACAACAAAGTTATGTTGGTTCAAACAACACTACGCTTCGAGTAAGAAGATTTGGTGACCAGCCATTTGAAACAACTTTGGGTACTTCAACAAGTTCAGTATCACAGTTGGTAACACTTATCAACGACAGACAACAGGTTGCAGTACCAACGTTAAATAATACTTGGACTATTGATACTAGTGCTCAAACTATTACGATGACATCTGGCCCTACTCTTCCGTTTAGTGCTTACAGCGCAATTGATACTGCCCAAGATCTATACGAATTTGTAACGAATACATTTGCATCTACTGCTTTTATGCAATTCCCTGAGCCTATCCAATCAATCACCAGAGTGCAATACGAATTCATCAATGGTTATACCTTTGGTGCAAAAGATAATGACCACAAGTTCTTATATGATGGCTCATACTTTGATAATGCTAATTCATTACTTTGGTCTAATGTCAAAACAATTGGTACACAGGAAGCAGGAACAGGCATTTATATTGTTCAAGGCGTCGAAGCATCTGACGCTGCCTTGACTTCTTGGTGGCCTGACGGTAACATCGACGTTTTAGTTAAAGTAGAAGACGGCACATTTATTCAATCAACTGATGATACAGCAACCAATGTCGATGGTGCTATTTGGTTGTTCGCAAGAGAATATGGCGATATATATGACCACTTCTTTTCTGACCTATCCGCCGGTGGGCAGAATATCGTCGCGCTTTCAACTTCACCAGATTTGAACAATGAAACCGCTTCTGGTACGGTGGCTGGATATACAAACGTAACAACAACCTTTGGAGCAACCTCACAAGATATTGGCGATGGAAATGGTAATCAACCCTATAGTGTTATTGTTGATTGTAGCGGCAGAACACTTAAAGAAGTTTATGAACGCACTAAATATATTACATCATTTGACTTCTCGCAGACAGTTAACGGCGACGATGGTTATGAATATCGTAACGCAGATGAAGCAACCTTCACTAACACAGACAATAAACAATCACCATTCGGTACATTTGCTGGTGGTCGTTTCTTTGGTGCACAAGGGGTGTGGTTAACTAACATAGCGGCCGCGGATATTACAAATTACCAGTTAATTGATAATAATGGTGTTGCACGATTCCCACCATTGCAGGTTACGTTTAGTTTGACCGGTTTGCAAGATGGTACTGAAATAAGAATATATCAAACATCTGATACTTCCGACGTTGCGGGTGTTGAGGATATAACTAATGGCACAGGAACTTCACCGACAACAGGAGTAACTACTCTAGGATCAACGAACGATAATACCTTTGTATATACTTACACATATGCATCAGATATTAATGTTTTTGTAGTGATATTTAACTTGAATTTTCAATCTTTAAGGTTGAGTAATATTATTCTAAATGACGAATCAACGTCTATTCCGATTACGCAAGTAATTGACAGGCAATACTTCAACTCTTAACAACACAATATTATAAATAGTTTTGTTATAATATTAACATAAAATTAAAGGAGATTTCACATGGCATTATTTGTCGCTAGTGATGTAATTACAGATCCGGACGATCTAACAGCAACCGTTGATACTTCTGGTGCTGGCAGTAGAACTGCCGCGGATGAGATTCATATTGATACATCAAACAAACTAATTTATGTAGCAGTAGATACTGGAAATGGTATGACCGTATCTGGTCTAACACTCAAGTGTCTTTACTCGTTTCTTAAGGAACGATGGAAAGCTGACGCTAACTTAATTAAATTTCCGTTTCCAATGACTCCTATTACGGACGAACAGTTTGAATTCACAAACGGATGGAACTTAGATGATACAATTTCTACTGGTACTGGTGGCCTCGGTGGAGCATCTGCAACTGGTGCAACTACTACGGGTTTGATTCGAACTGGTGGTTGGGCGGTTAACGCTGGTCCTGGCACAAACGACTCTGAACGTTGGATCAATGTAATTACTCTAGGTGCGTTGGATGTAAATGACCAAGTATATTATCGTCAAGTTGATGATACAACAACAGCGCCTACTAACTTTATTCTGACTGGTCCAGTCAACCAAGCCGTACAATTCTACGTTGACACAAATGCCGATGGTAGTCCTGATACGGACAACTCTAGCTTCTTCGAAACGTTTATTCGTACATTTGGTAAAACATATGCACAAACAAACTTAGCGGACATCGGTGCTGCGGATGGTGTTACATATCAAGCATATCGTTTCCCACTTGCTAACACTGCTGATCCTAAGATAACACAGTCTAAGGCTGCCGCTTCTGGTGACGTTATTGCGATCGACACTCTCGTCGGCGATGGAACTACTGTCACAGTAACAACTGAAGCTGCTCACGGTTTGGCAACAAACGATGTAATGGATATTACTGGCGCGACTGATACAGGATTTAATAGTACTAATAATATTATTACTGTAACTGGAGCCACTACATTCACTTACGCGAATGTTACAAACGCTACTGAGAACGCCTCACCCGCCTCTGCTTCTGGTTTTCAAACCAATAATATGAGCATTTCTTGGGCGGCTACTGGTGACAACACTCAACAAACTGGTTTCAATGACACCTTTGATTCAACTGGTGTTTCTGTTCCTGAAGCGTACTTTACTGTTACAATTGATGCCGATGTTGGTTCTACACAAAATCCTAACCCTACTGCTGAGAAAGTATATCAGTATGTACAGGCTCAGCTGGTCAAGACCGTCGATATCAACCTCAATACATCTAATACTGGTGTAAGACGTGGTGATATTACCCCCCTGAAATTGCGATTTGTTGGAGACGACCTCTTTACTCTTGGTCAAGATGACGTTCCCGGCGTTGAAGACTTCGAAGGTGTTTACATTAACAACTTCGCTTCAGCCGACCAGAACAGATTGCACTTCTGGGGATATGGTTCAGAAGTTAATGCTGCGGCAACAATTACCGCAATTGCTAGAGCAACCAACGTAGTTACAGTAACAGCAACCAATACTTTCACTACCGGTGATTATATTACACTTTCTGGTGTGACGGGTGGCGCGACAAGTTTTAATGGAACGTTTGAATTGACAGGTGCTACTGGTTCTAACTTTACGTTTGCACAAACTGCAGGAGACGAATCTGGTACTGTTGATGCAAGTTCTTTGGCATCACCTGCACGATTTGATAATCTTACCTTCCCGTTTGTATCTAGCTTGACATTGAACTTTAACAGTAACCTTGTTTCTGATACTGATGCAATCTACCGTGTATTCTTTACCAATGACGATGCTGGTGACAATACTGGAAGAGACTTTGGTACTGCAACTGCGATTATTGTTCAAGATCAAACTAACACGGACATTGCTGGTAACGCCACACAAGCATCACTAACGTTCTCGTATGCATATGATGCAAACGTTCAACGTGGCGCTGCAAGTGCTGCCGAAGATGCACCAATTACTATTGTTGCGATTGGTCTAGGAACTGCACAGTGGGTGTCTGCAACATCGACAATTCAACGTGCTGACTTAACAGTATCTCTTGTTGCTCCACTTGAAAGAAACTACGCTAACCTAGCGTAATAAATAGTAAGATCGCGGGGGGATTCGTCCCCCCTATTTTTAAATATTGGGAATAATTATGAAAATTGATAGATATGAACTTCGAAATACTTGTTTTTCTATGAAGAAAGGCAAATCTCCTAAATATCCTCAATACATTGAACTAGTAGAGCCGCTGATCGAAGAGAAGAATTGGTCATGGCATAGTTTCAATGATTTCTGGGACGTTGCTATTGTTAATAATGAAATACGAATTATTACTTCTATAAAAAATCTATCTGAAGTTGAAACTGTTTGTGTTCAAAAACAGATGGCTGTAAAATTAAATGCTGAACCGGAATTTGATGAAAGACAAACCGCTATTATCGAATCTATGGAGTCACAATTCTTAGATGGAATTATGGACTGGACGAATTATAGAGATGAATGGATCGTAAGACAAGATCCAGACAATAAAAGAATTCTTACAAAATTAATAAAAAGAGTACCTCAGCAAAAAGTTGAGATTACGCAAGAAGTTTTAGACTCTAAAATTGCAGAACAACTTGCGGAGACTTCGGGCAGCTCGGATACTGAAGAAGCTAGAGAATCTATAACACCTAAAATTCATGAAATAGTTTACTTAAAGTAATGAGTATTACGAAGAATAAATAGAATGATAACAACGGAATTTAACAGGATCTAAAATGGCAGGCGAAAAGAGATATACTAGGATACCACCGGAGAGTACTGGCGATCGTGTCTATATGGTACATACTGCCGAGATTGAGTTTTCGAATGGCGGTGAAGATGCAGGATCAACCTATGGGCCTCATACTTGGGAAGTCGGAGAAAGGTATACAGTTGCAGGTTTCGGTTTAGTACACGTTCATGGTGTATATGATAGAAAAAACGGAACAGGTATTCTGGCAGTTCACTACAACAAAACTGCTAAGTTTGAAAATAATGTACCTGCTGTCGATGCTCTTATTTCAATAGATGGTGTTACTGTTGGGCAAGTTGTTACCGCATATGATGTTTACATTCCTACTCAAAACATTATGGGTTTTGATAACCCAGAATATGGTCTTGATATTGACGTTCTCGGGTCTGCTAATGTACGATTCGCAGAAGGGCAACCACAGTTAGACGCATGGGGTAAGTTGCGAACATCTGGTGCAACGCTCTTAGGTGACTATGTATTTTCTGCTCAGGAAGTTCTTGATAATAATTTTTCTACAGTAGCGTTTCAAGCAGGTGCTAGTGCGGTTTTCGGAAGCGAGACATCCTCTGTAACCTATAATGAAACTGGGCGTTATGTAGACGTAAAAGTTAGAAATCCCTCTGATATCGCTACGGCAACAGCAAAAACATATCACCCATACGTGGCAGGATCTTCTCACCTATTCATGGGTACTTGTTTATTCAGCGGTGCTGGAACAGTTAATGCTCCCGTTGCTAGTGGAGCGAGTAGACGCTTTGGTGTTTTTGATTCAAAGAACGGATTCATGTTTCATGTGGGCCCTGATGGAGTACTCTATCTAGAACGAAGAAACTCTAATAGTGGATCAAAGGTAGATACGTTCGTCGCATGTTCTGATGCCACAACTGCAACTGCTCTGGGCATTGAAACGTTTAACAAAGATTTAGTTAATGGTTCTAAAGGCGGATTGAATCCAAGCGGCATGTTATTAGATCTTTCAAAGAACAATCAATATTGGATTGATCATCAATGGCATGGTGCTGGAAGGGTTCGTTTTGGAACTTTCCACAATGGTGAACGTGTAGTTATGCACGAATACTATCACGATAACCGTAATGTTCTTCCTATGAACCAGACGATTTCTTTACCTTGTTGTACCGCAGTTTACGGATATCAGCAAGCGGAGTTAGACGCAAACCCATATTGGAGTGCATTGACACCTATACCAACAGCAATCAATGATACCGAAGTATTCGTTCGTGAGTTCAGTCAAGCAGTTTGGACAGAAACGGATATTAATATACAACAATTAGGAAATCCAAAAACTTACTCGACAGGGCACCAAGCAGTAGATGGATCTGATTTCCAATACTTGTTCTCTATAGGCATTAAACCTCTCGCAGATAACGGAACAGACACCAACCATTCTATTATTGTTCCTACCAAGATTACTAACATCTCTTATGATGCTAACATCGATGGCACAGGTACCAATGCCGATAGAGGTCTAAACAGAGAAGCAATCGTTCACTGGAGAGCATCCCTTAATACGGTTCACCATAATCATGTTTGGTCAGATATTCCAGGCACTAATATGCGAGTTTCGACTGCTGGAATTAACTACGAATCATCAGCCGGTTCTGATGCCACACGACTTTTTGAAGATATGTCTATTGGTAGAAGTGAAAAATTACTTACGGATACTGTTACCGGATTGCAGAATGGTACGTGGAAACAAGCGTCAGACGATGGTGGAACCCTTGGAGAACCGTTAACAACTATTACACCTTCAACAGTAGTAAACACAACTGCATTAGCAGACGCTGGTAATAGTCAGACAGTTAAAGTGACATCTACCGCTGGGTTTCTATTAGGTGGTTCTATTACAGGCACAAACATTCCTGCGGGAAGTCATGTCCATGCAGTTACAGATGCAACTACTGTAGAAATCAGACCCTTTTCTACTTCAGGAAGTTTCTCGGGCGGAGAAGCAATCACTGTGACGAATCCCGTGGGGATTACTTTGACGGCTGATCGTCACACATTGCCAGAACGATATACAAAGACCTTTGGTCCAAACCCAGCGGGTGGTCAATACAAAGCAAGAAACAATGATGGCACTACTAAGTCTGATGGTTTTGAAGGTATGACACTTTCTACGAGTGACGTTTACTTGTTTATTACAGGTAGAAATACTGGTGTGTTGTATGCAGATTCCACTTGGACTACTCCTGTAACGAGTACTGGTACTTACACAGGCACTGATGCAGAACTCTATGGGTATGTTGGACCTGATTACATCGTAAGTTTCTACGCACACGAACAGATACCTGCATACCAAGATCCAAGAGCGATGTTTGTTATCGAGTGGAAAGAGATTAAACAACAGTAATGCCTAGTTTAGTTTTCAATTATGGTTCTTGGTGGAACTGGTTACCCGCAGATGAAGGTGGTTATCCAAATCAAAAGGTAGTATTTGACGGGCCCAACAAAATTATTTTTGTTGCAGAAGGTGTCACAGAACTAGATGTGAAAATCGATTTGTACTCTGCGTGGAAAGAGTGGTCGATATTTTCTCAGGAAGCGGGCACGGCATCGACATGGCCAAAAGCGTTTACGGCTGTTGGGGGCGACCCTATTACTCAGACGCAAGACTTGGGCACCACCTACTTCTTGGAAAATGGATGGAGGATACAACCCGCTTCTAGTGGAACTTCGTATACTCTAACTATTAATGGCAACATATATACTAGAGAGGCTGGGGAAACGCCGTTTCGATTTGCGAATGGTGTTTCAGTGTCGTTGGTTAGATCTAACATCGTTGATTTGATTACGGTAGAAGCGCTTGCTGTTGCGATTACACCAGCGGATGTTACTGCAATTGCGAATGCCGCCGCAGATCAGGTCTGGGACGAAGTCCTTACAGATCACAAAACTGCTGGTAGTACAGGCAGAAAACTTAATGATAACTTAAAGAAAACATCTTACATAGCGAGGATATAAAATGAGTGAAGTAGAAGAATTAGAAAATGAAATTGAAGAAATCGATCAAACTGTTGATGAAGTCGAGGTTTCTAATGAAATCGAGGTTGAAGAAACTAATCCGATCGAAGATCTATTAGACTACATCCAGGACAAAAACTACAATCAGGCAGAGAAACAGTTTACAGATTTGCTTGATGATAGGGTGCAAAACGTATTAAATCAAACAAAGGTCAAGATCGCAGGGGAGATTTTCAACCAACAAGAAGAAGAACCCCTAACAGAACCCGAAGATTCTTAAATATTAATTTATTATAAATAAAACCATGAAAACTTTTAAAAACATTAGAGAAGCGAAGAAGATGCCTGCAGGCGATCACGTATTTTCTAAGAAAGTCAATAAAGTAAATGTAATGGTGCACAAAGACACAAAGGGGTTCACCGCATATATCGACGGTGACAAATTAGACACTTATCGCTCTCAGAAAGAAGCAGAGAAGATGGGTGTTGCTTTTGCAAAGGAAATGTAAATGAAACTTATTGCAGAATATATTGGACAACCAATAGAAACAGTAATTACCGAAGCAAAAAGCGGTGGTAAAGGTTATGCAATAGAAGGCGTCTTTGCACAAGCAGATCAAAAGAATAGAAACGGTCGTGTTTATCCTCGGGCCATTATGGAAAAGGCAGTGGATAAATACGTTACCGAACAAGTTGCACAGAAACGATCAGTCGGCGAGTTAAATCACCCCGAAGGTCCTACTGTTAATCTTGATAAAGTTTCACACCTCATAACCGACCTTCAGTGGGAAGGTAATGATGTGATTGGTAAGGCACAAATTTTGGATACTCCGATGGGTCAGATTGTAAAAGGTCTACTTGAAGGCGGTGTTCAACTAGGAGTGTCAACTCGTGGTATGGGTAGTCTTGAGAACAAAAATGGCACAATGGTCGTAAAAAACGACTTTATTCTTAACACGGTAGATATCGTGCAAGATCCATCGGCTCCAGCAGCTTTTGTTAATGGAATCATGGAAGGCGTTGAGTGGGTCTGGAATAATGGCATTATTGAACCTCAAGTAATTGAAGAAATGGAGACTGAAATTAAAAAGGCTCCACGCACTGATCTCTACGAGACTCAGGTACGTGAGTTTAAAAATTTCCTCTCGTTGCTCAAATCAAACAAATAGGAGTCAAATATGTCTGAAGATAATTTAGACCTTGAACTTCACGATGAGGACAACCAAATCGAGGAAGCTCACGATACGAAAAATGCTGAGGCACAGTCCGTAGCATCAGTTGCTGCAGCATCGAGTTCTGTCAAACAGAGCCCAATGCCGAAAACCAAAGCAGGTATGATCAACGCAATGTACAGCAAAATGAATGGTATGAAAAAAGACCAATTAGCTGCAGCATATGCTAAAATGCACGAAGAGTTTGGCGAAATGGTAGAAGAAGAAGCAGTTGAACTGCCCGAAACTTCTTACAATTTCTCTCAAGAACTGAGTGAATTAGTTGAATCAGAAGCAACTCTCTCTGACGAGTTCAAAGGGAAAACTGCTGTAATTTTCGAAACTGCAATTCGTTCCAAGATCGCTGAAGAAGTTGATCGATTGGAAAATGAATATCACACTAAGCTCGAAGAAGAAGTTCAAAGCACCCGCGATGACCTCGTCGAGAAAGTTGATAACTATCTCAACTATGTAGTTGAAACTTGGATGGAAACAAATCAGGTTGCTCTAGAGCAAGGTTTGCGTACTGAAATCGCTGAAGGGTTTATGAGCAATCTTAAAGAATTGTTTGTTGAATCTTACATCGAAGTACCAGAGTCCAAAGTCGACCTAGTTGACGAACTTGCTTCTGAAGTTGAAGAATTGGAAGAAAAACTCAATTCCGCAACCGAAGCAATGATGTCTTTAAACGAAAAAATTCAAGATCAAACGCGTGAAACGATTATTCGTGAATCTGCAAATGACCTTGCACAAACTGAAGTTGAAAAGTTACGATCATTGGTTGAGTCATTAGATTTCGAAGACGAAGAATCTTTTACACAAAAAGTTAAGACTGTAAAAGAATCTTACTTCAAGAAAGAAATCATCGCTGAATCAGAAGAAATTGTTGAAGACTGGGCGAACGATGTTCCCTCAGAAGTTACTTCTTCGATGGATCGTTATTTACAAGCAATCAAAAAAACAACTAAGGAGTAAGAAATGTCTTACGATACACTAATGGAAAAATGGGCACCTGTGCTCAACGAAGAATCTGCCGGTAAAATCGGTGATTCACATCGTCGTGCTGTTACTGCACAAATTTTAGAAAACCAAGAAATCGCCTTCCGTGAAAGCGGTGAGCAGTCTTTGATGGAAGCTGGCACTATGGCTGGTAGTGGTTCTTTCGGTGGTGCTGGTGGTGCTGTTGATAACTGGAATCCTGTCCTGATCGCTCTCGTACGTCGTGCAATGCCTAACTTGATGGCATACGACATCTGTGGTGTTCAACCTATGACTGGTCCTACAGGTCTTATCTTTGCTATGAAGAGCAAGTACAAGACTTTGGCTGGTGCTACTACTTCTGGTACAGAAGCATTGTTCAACGAAGCACAGACTTATTACTCTGGTGATTCGGCTGCCACACAAGGGTCTAGCCCTTCTGGTCTTGCGGGCGTTGTTGATACTGATAACGACGGCGACATCGGCGATTCCGGCGGCGCACACCCTGCTACTTTTGCTGGCGGTATGTCTACTGCTACTGCTGAATTACTCGGCGGTACAGGCGGCGAGCAATTCAACGAAATGGGTTTCACCATTGAGAAAGCAACCGTTACTGCTAAGTCACGTGCTCTCAAGGCAGAATACACAATTGAATTGGCACAAGACCTCAAAGCAATCCACGGTCTTGACGCTGAAACAGAACTTGCTAACATCCTTTCTACTGAAATTCTTGCTGAAATTAATCGTGAAGTAGTTCGTACGATTAACTCACAAGCAGTGTTGGGTGCACAGCAGTCTACTAACGCTACTAAAGGTATCTTCGATCTTTCTGTTGATGCTGATGGTCGTTGGTCTGTTGAGAAGTATAAAGGTTTAATCGTTCACCTCGAGCGCGAATGTAATGCAATCGCTAAAGCAACTCGTCGTGGCAAGGGTAACATCGTAATCTGTTCTTCAGACGTTGCGACTGCTCTTTCTGCTTCTGGCATGCTCGATTATTCACCTGCTCTTTCTACTCAATTACAAGTAGATGACACAGGTAATACTTTTGCTGGCGTATTAAACGGCCGCACTAAGGTTTACATTGATCCGTATAGCACTGCTGACTACATCACTGTTGGTTATAAAGGTACTAATCCTTATGACTCAGGTGTATTCTACTGCCCATACGTCCCTCTGCAAATGTTCCGTGCTGTTGCTGAAGATACGTTCCAACCTAAGATTGGTTTTAAGACTCGTTACGGCATGGCTTCAAACCCATACGTTGGCATGGCGCCTGCTGATGGTTTGGCAACTGCTCGTACTAACGAATACTACAGAATCTTCCGCGTTGACAATATCCTCAACGAAGCATAAATGTAGTAAGAAAAAGAAGAATAGTTTTTCTATACTTCAATTTGAGAACCCTCGCCGAAAGGCGGGGGTTTTTTTTGTCTTAAATATTGTATAAATATGTGTAAAGACATCGAGTACCAATATGGCAACTTTAACCACTAATGTGAATTACCTACAACCTACTGGGTTTTCTGTAACTATCAACAGAGAGAATTACCCAAACCTAGAGTATTTTGCCCAGTCAGTGCAGCACCCCTCCATAGACGTCTCTGCAGTAGAGATGCCGTTCCGTAGAGTAAATGCTCCGATTGTTGGGGATAAGATTCAATTTGGTCAGGTTTCTTTTAACTTTCTCGTTGACGAAGAAATGAATACCTATAATGAGATTTACGACTGGATGAAACGGTTTGTCGAATCTCCTCAGGTAACAAGTACTGACGCTTTCAGAGATACATTGATTCCTACTGAATCTGACATAACAGTTTCTATATTGTCTAGTCATAACAATGTGGTCAAACGAATAAAATACTATTCTGCATTTCCTATTTCTATCGGCGATATTGAATTTACCACACAATCAGGCGACGTTACGCCGATTACATTTAATGCTGCGTTTAGGTTTGTATATTTTGAATTAGTATAGTATAATATATTAAACCTTTGGCGAAACTTACATTATGAATCTAGATAAAATATTAGAAGAATGGCAGACAGACTGTCGAATTGACCCTAACGCTATTGATGAGTCTTCTAGACAAACCCCCGAACTACACGCGAAGTACCTATCGATACTATCACACACAAAATTGAAGTTAAAACAAGCAGAATTTAAACAGAAAGAACTTATGCTGTTGAAATGGAAATGGTACCAAGGTAAGATGCCGCATGAAGAAGTTATAGAACTCGGGTGGGACCCAGACCCCTTTGACGGATTAAAGGTGTTGAAAGGAGAGATGGAACATTACGTAGAAGCAGATCCAGAATTAGTAGCAAGCGAGGCGAAAATTGAGTACCTAAAGAATTGTATAGATACTGTTAAAGAGATAGTTGAAAATCTCAAATGGCGTCACCAAACTGTTAAAAACATAATCGAGTACAAAAAGTTTGAAGCAGGATTTTAACCAAATGTCGTCAGAAGAAATCTACAAAGAGTTAATTCGTAGATTTCCTAAACTACCCAACTACGAACAGCAACCAAAGCAGTTTCGTTATTATGTAACCCTTTTGAAATATTATATGACCCGTGGAAGTAATTAAACTCAAATTAAAGAATCATGCGATGCTGCAACTTGTTGAGTGTTCTCCGCAGGTTGCCCAAGAATTGTATGATCATTTTTCTTTCTTTGTCCCAGGGCATAAGTTTATGCCAGCGTTTAAGAAGAGAGTTTGGGATGGTCAAATCCATATGCTCAATCGTATCAATGGTGAGATAAACGCTGGTCTCTATAATAAAATTAAACGATTTGCTGCAGAGCGTATGTATGCAGTAACTCTAGAAGAATCTTCTTATGGGTTACCCAATCAGTTAAACTCCGTCAATCATATGGAAACCCTTAAATGGATTTCTACTCTCAAAGACCTACCGTTTTTGCCGAGAGACTACCAGTACGATGCCTTTACCCACGCCGTTGAGAACAAGAGAGCAGTACTAGTTTCCCCGACTGGTTCCGGCAAATCGTTCATTATATATTTACTACTGAGATGGTATACTAACCTTCATTCTGAAAAAGTTCTAGTCGTAGTGCCGACGACAGGACTTGTAGAGCAGATGTTTAAGGACTTTGCCGACTATGGGTACGAATCCGAAGAAAACTGTCATATAATCTACTCCGGAAAAGATAAGGATAGTGATAAGAAAATTATCATTAGCACTTGGCAATCTATACACAAATTGCACCCCAAATGGTTCGAGCAGTTTGGTATGGTTATTGGCGATGAGTGTCATGGGTTTAAAGCGAAATCACTTTCTTCTATTATGAACAAGGCAGTTAATGCGGAGTATCGATTTGGTACAACAGGGACGTTAGACGGTACAGAAACTAACAAAATGGTTTTGGAGGGATTATTCGGACCAGTAAATAAAGTAACTACCACCGCAAAACTGCAAGCAGATAAACAGTTAGCTAATTTAGATATAGATATTATACTACTTGAATATGAAGAGGCGATAAGGAATACGTTAAGAGACGCGACCTACCAAGAAGAGATTGATTTTATTGTTAGTCATTCTGGGCGTAATAATTTTATCCGTAACCTTACTTGTTCTCTAGACGGCAATACTCTTGTTCTTTTCAACCTGGTTGAAAGGCACGGTAAGATTCTGAAAGATCTTATCGAAGAGAAACTAGAACCTAATCGAAGATTATTTTATGTGTCTGGCGAAACTAAAACAAGCGACAGGGAAGCGGTTAGAGCAATTGTTGAGAAACAAAGCAATAGCGTTGTTCTTGCTTCTCTTGGGACTTTTTCTACTGGAATTAATATACGCAACTTACATAATATTGTCTTTGCTTCTCCTTCCAAATCTCAAATCAGAGTACTCCAATCGATTGGTAGAGGTTTACGAGTGTCCGAAGACGGTAGAGACACAAAACTATATGACATTGCCGACGATCTCCGTAGTAACGGAAAGGCAAATTTTACCCTGCGCCATAGCGCCGAAAGAATAAAAATATATAATACTGAGAAGTTTACCCACAAACTAACTAAGATAAAATTAAAATGATGTATGATGTAAAGCAATTTAAATTGTCTGATGGTGAAGAAGTTATCTGTGATGTTATTGATTGGCCGGAAAATGGAGAAAAAGAAATTGTAGTTAGGAACGCTATGAAGATTGCTCTTGTTGTTTCTCCCAACAATTTAGAATCTTATTATACTTTCAAACCTTGGGTGCAATATATTGAGAGTGCCGATGAATATATTATAATCAACAGCGACCATATCATCGGCACTTCTAACCCCAATAAATACCTTTTGTATCAATTTGAGTCTGCTCTTCAAGAAATGCACTATATGGCGAAAGACAGAGAAGAAATCTTTAAAAAACAGCAACTGTTGAATGTAAAGAAGACTACAGATGCAATTGCTGAATTATTGGGATCTCATACAGACTCTGCGGAAAGCAAAATAAGTAATATTATACGTTTCCCCAACGGCGACGACACCCTACACTAACTCGCATATACTACATTCCCTAACGCTAGAAGCTTTATTATACTGCAAAATTAGCAGAATAACAACAGCCTTGTTATAGATTATTTTTTATAGTATAATAAGTTTTTATATTAAATTGAAGGTGTTTCATATGAAACCTAAAGACAAACCACATTATGTTAATAACGCCGACTTCTCTATGGCAGTCGTAGATTACGTTAAATCAGCAAACGACGCAAAAGAAAAAGGTTTTACAAAACCAATCGTCACCAATTATATTGCAAGATGTTTTCTTAAGATCGCAGAAGGTCTATCCCACAAAGCAAATTTCGTTCGCTACACCTATCGTGAAGAGATGGTAATGGATGCAGTTGAGAACTGCTTGAAAGCAATTGAGAACTATAACCTTGAGACTGCCACGCGCACAGGGAAACCCAATGCCTTTGCGTACTTCACTCAGATCTCTTGGTATGCGTTCCTGCGGCGTATTCAGAAAGAGAAAAAACAGCAAGATATTAAAATGAAGTATCTTTCTGAGACTGGATTAGAACTTCTTCTACAGGAAGAGTTTGAGACGAACCCTGCTGCTGGACAGACTCATGCCTTTGTGGAAAGTTTAAAACAAAGAATCGACTTAATTAAAGAACACGACAACACGATTAAAGATTACGAAAAGAAAGATAGAAAGAAAAGAACTGTTAATGCTGACTCTGATCTTTCTGATTTTTTAGTGGGTTAATATATGAAGGTAGCAATACTGAACGACACGCATACAGGCGTGAGAAACTCATCAGAAATCTTCATGGATTATCAAGAGAAATTCTATCGTGATGTTTTCTTTCCATACCTTGAAGAACACGGCATCAAAAAGATCTTGCACCTTGGAGACTATTATGAAAACCGTACTTCGATCAATTTTAAAGCACTTAACCACAACCGCCGTATTTTCCTTGATGTACTTAGGGATCGTGGTATTCATATGGATATTATACCAGGAAATCATGATGTCTACTACAAAAATACCAATAAGTTAAACGCTCTCAAAGAACTCCTTGGTCACTATATGAACGAGGTTCGTATCATTGAAAAACCCGAAGTGATCCAGTACGGCAGTCTTAATGTTGCTCTTATTCCGTGGATAAACCCAGAGAACGAAGAGAAGACAATGCAGTTTATTAAGAACTGTACTGCCGAGGTAATAGCAGCGCATCTCGAGCTCGCAGGGTTTGAGATGCAAAAAGGTGTTAAGTCGGTTGGGGGTATGAGTGCAAACGCCTTCTCGAAGTTCGAGGCAGTGCTCTCGGGGCATTACCACACTAAGTCTAAGAATGACAACATACATTATCTTGGGTCTCAGATGCAATTCTTCTGGGGCGATTGTGACGACCGCAAATATTTTCATGTCTTAGATACAGAAACTCGCGAATTGGAAGCAATCGAAAACCCTCATACTATCTTTACCAAACTATACTATGATGATACAGGAGAGAACGCGCACAAACTGGTAACTCAAAACCTATCTAAACTTGATAATAATTTCGTTAAACTTATTGTTGTTAATAAATCAAATCCAGTAGAGTTTGAGAAGTTCGTTGATAGAATTAATTCGCGAAAAATCTTTGGGTTACAAATCGCCGAGACATTCCAAGACTTTACAGGAAGCAATGTAGACGATGAAAATATAAGTGTTGATAATACAGAAAAATTATTATATACTTATATTGATGCGGTTGATACTGACCTTGATAAAGATCGCATTAAAAATCAAGTACACGAACTGATGGTTGAAGCACAAACGTTGGAGATTGCGTGATCAATTTTAGTAAACTGCGGTATAAGAATTTTTTATCCACAGGCGATAATTTCACAGAAATCAATCTTTCTGGTGATCGAACAACTTTGATTGTTGGACAAAACGGTGCCGGAAAATCGACTATGCTTGACGCGCTGTCGTTTGCTCTTTTTGGCAAAGGGCATAGAAACATTAACAAAGCGCAGCTGATTAATAGCATTAATAATAAGGGTATGCACGTCGAGGTTGAATTTGCTGCTTACGGTCATAACTTTAAGATCATTCGAGGGTTAAAACCAGTTATCTTTGAGATCTGGAGAGACCAAGAGTTGTTGAATCAAGACTCGCACAACAAAGAGTATCAAAAAATACTCGAGCAAAATATCTTAAAACTCAATCATAAATCTTTTCACCAAATTGTTGTTCTTGGTAGTTCCTCGTTTATTCCTTTTATGCAGTTGCCTGCTAGCACCAGAAGAGAAATAATCGAAGATCTATTAGACATTAATGTTTTCTCTAAGATGAACGGCATTTTAAGAGATAAAGTTTCTACGTTGAAAGAAAGAATTGTCGAAAACAATCACCAACTGGAGGTTGTCAAAACTAAAATAAACTCGCAGAAAAAACATCTTTGCGAGTTAACAAAAATCTCTGAGTCTGCAAAGCAAGAAAAAATAGAATTGATTGCCGAAGAAGAAGCAGAGTTGGCCCGCCTTAACACCCAAGTAACTAGTTGGGAAAATAGTGTCTTATCTGAACTTCAGTCTCATCAATCTAAATTAGATTCTAAAATCAATGAGATGGGTAAGTACGTTTTCCAGTTCAACTCTAAACAAAATAAAACCAATAAAGAGATTTTATTTTATGAAGACAACGAAGACTGCCCCACCTGTCAGCAAGCCATCGAACCCTCCTTCCGATTGGATAAGGTACAGAACGCCAAAGACAAGTGGGACGAACTCGAAGAAGCAAGACAGCAATGCGAACACCAAATAGGAAAGTTGACTAATGATAAAGAGAATCTTCAAGAATCGATTGACACAGAAATTGAGAAACGCAATGGTGTCAACACAATCAAAGAAAAAATCTCTTGGACACAAAGACGAATTACTTCTTTACAGAGTGAGTTATCCCAACTCCAAACAGGTGTACATAGCTTGCAAGAAGCACGAGATTCTCTCATCGGTTTCGAAAGTCAGCAAAGCGATCTCACAGACACAAAACTAACTCTTGCCGAAGAGAGAGAATACAATCAAGTTATAACAGAATTATTAAAAGATACTGGTATCAAGACCAAAATCATTAAGCAGTACCTGCCGGTGATTAATAAACTGACTAACCAGTACTTACAAATTTTAGACTTTTATGTCCACTTTGACCTGGATGAGTCTTTCAAAGAAACCATTCGGTCACGCCACCGCGATGCATTTTCGTATGATTCTTTCAGCGAAGGTGAAAAACAGCGTATCGATTTGGCGTTACTATTTACATGGCGGCAAATTGCCAAAATGAAGAATAGTATATCAACTAATCTATTAATTTTAGATGAAACTTTCGACTCCTCTATGGACGCAGATGGTGTTGAAAATCTTCTGAAAATACTAGATACTTTAGGTATAGATACAAATACCTTTGTAATTTCCCATAAGGGCGAATTACTAGAGACTAAGTTTGAGAAAAAATTAGAATTCATCAAACATAAAAACTTTAGTAAGTTGGCTTGACATTGGGTATACAATGTAGTACAATAGATGTAATCTCGTTTAAAACAATAGGAGTAAATAATGAGTGAAGTAGAAGATGTAGTGGTAGAAGAAGCAGTAGATGCCCCACAAGAAGTGGGTCTTTCTTTGGTGGATATCGCTAATGCTGTCAATTTTATTGATGTAATGAGTCAGCGTGGTGCTGTGAAAGGTGAAGAACTTGAAATGGTTGGCAGTTTCCGAAACCGCCTCGCCGCTTTCGTTCAAGCAAGTACACCCCCGCAAGAAACTGATGCTGAAGCACCCACGGCAGACGAACCTGCTGCTGAGTAACAAAAACTTTTTGGAACTATATTATGCAACTTACTGAAACTACGATGCAGGTTCTTAGGAACTATGCATCGATTAATCCAAACATAGTTATTACCGAGGGCAATACTCTCAAAACGATTTCAGAGGCAAGAAACTTATTAAGTTCGTCAACGCTAGACGTGGAATTTCCATTAACGTTCGGCGTGTATGATCTTAATGAGTTTCTAAGTGTGCTGTCATTAGTCGATCAACCAAGCCTACAGTTCGAAGAGAACTATGTGGTGGTTGGTGACTTTGTTGGTACGTCTAGAATTAAGTATTTTTATTCTGATCTCGAAGTATTGACCAAACCGGCGAAGGATGTTAAAATGCCTTCAACGGATGTTTCTTTTACCTTGACACAAGCAACTTTGGGCAAGGTCAGAAAGGCATCATCCGTCTTAGGACATACTGAGATGTCAATCACAGTAAATGATAATGTTCTTCGCCTTTCGGTTCTAGATAATAATGATAAAACCTCAAATGCGTTTTCTATCGATGTTGATGGAACGTTTGAGCAAGAAGACTTTAATTTTATTTTCGACATCCGTAATCTTAAAATGATTGATGGAGATTATCAGGTTAATATTTCTTCTAAATTAATATCACACTTTGTTAATAAAGAAACGTCAGTTGAATACTGGTGTGCTCTAGAAAAATCAAGTTCATACGGAGAATAGATAATGGAAAATGAACAAATTGAAGAGATGACAGATCTCGCAAATAGAATCACGCGAAGCACTGTTGCGGTTATTGACACCGTTGCCGGCCGTGGTGGATTTCGCGGCGAAGAACTTGCAACAATTGGACAACTGCGCGATCAATGTATCGCAATGATTCAACTAGTAGAAAATACCCAATCCGAGTTTGGTTTTGAAGACCCTGCTCCGGTAGAATAAATTTCAATTACTCCGTTGTTGAATAGCGACAGGGCAAGCCCTGTCGCGCTTTTTAGTATATTATATTATGTTTAGGAGTAATTATGGATTCGTTTCTACTTGTTGAGAAGTACAGACCACGGGCAATTGAAGATGTTATTCTTACACCCAAACTGAAGAAAACATTTAAAGACATGGTTTCTAGTGGTGAATTGCCCAATATGTTATTTACCGGTAGTGCCGGTACTGGCAAAACAACTGTTGCAAAAGCACTTTGTAACGAATTGAATCTAGACTATATCGTAGTCAACGGTTCTGAAGAAGGCAACATTGATACACTGCGAGGCAAAATCAAACGTTTCGCGTCATCAGTTTCCCTACAAGGCGATTTTAAAGTCGTCATCCTTGATGAAGCAGATTATCTGAATCCTCAATCGACACAACCTGCCTTGCGCGGGTTCATCGAAGAGTTTTCAGATAACTGCCGATTCATTCTCACCTGTAACTTCAAGAATAGAATCATTGAACCCCTCCATTCTCGGTGTGGTGTATATGAATTCAATACATCTAAGAAAGACATGGCAATATTGTGCGAGCAGTTTTTGAAACGCACAATGGATATTCTTAGTAAAGAGAATATTGTTGCGACGGATCAAGTAAAACCTGTTGCTGATCTAATAATGAAGCATGCACCTGATTGGCGTCGAGTGCTTAATGAAATACAACGAGCGTCTGTTGGCGGTATTCTTGATATCACAGTAAACTCAGAGAGTTCAAACTATGAACTCTTATTCAAAACTCTTAAAGAAAAAGACTTTAAGAAAATGAGAACATGGGTTGTCAACAATATTGATGTTGACGCTTCTTCTATATTTCGCAGCATATATGATAATATGTATGAGAAGGTTGACCCTGCATCAATTCCGCAACTTGTATTGATCTTAGCGGATTATCAGTATAAGAATGCATTTGTTGCAGACCATGAATTAAATGTGGTTGCGTGTCTAACTGAGGTCATGGCGAATATAAATATGAGGTAATGATTAATTATCTCGCATTTATAACATCAATCACTCTAGCAGCGATTGCCGCATTTTTCTCTATCGTCGGATTATCTACGATATTTCCTGGTGCATATTGGTCAGTGATAGTAATGGCAGGATCGTTAGAGGTTGGTAAGTTAGTTACTGCTGCATGGTTGCACCTTGAATGGAAAAGAATTAGTATTCCTATCAAGACATATCTGACCAGCGCAGTAATTGTCTTGATGTTTATTACTAGCATGGGCATTTTTGGATATCTGTCTAAAGCGCATCTCGAACAAGAAACTAAATCATCAAATAATGATGTGAAACTTGAGAACCTCGAGAGAAAGATATCTTCAGAAAACAGAAAAATATCAGCAATTGATACCCAACTAGAGTCTCTGGACGCTGCGCTTGAAGAATATATTTCTCGTGGTTATATCACAAAAGGATTGGCCGCCAGAGAAGAGCAGAAAGGGGAGAGGTTGCAACTAGAATCTTCACGTGAAGAAATATCAGATTCGCTTGACATCTTAGAAGAGAATGCGTTAGAATTGAGGAAAGAGAAGATCGCCTTTGAGTTAGAAATCGGAGCAATAAAATATATTGCTGAGTTGGTATATGGCGAAGAAGCAGCAAGTTATTACGACAAAGCAGTAAGGGCAGTTATACTCTCTCTTGTATTCGTCTTTGATCCGCTTGCAGTTGTTTTATTGATTGCTAGTACCAAAGGCATAGTTACACGAAGAGAAGAAACGCCATCAGTCGTTAAGACTAAAGAAGTTTTAATAATGGACGACCCAACCAGACAAGCAAAAGGAGAACAACCGGTCGAACCGGAAACTCCAGTTAATCCTGTTAAGAAGAAGGTTGGTCCAAATTGGTTGAAGAAAGGTGCTTATGCCAGTCCGCTGGGGTGGCGCAGCAAAAAAGGCGAATTGCTCAAGAGTCAGAAAATGACTCAAGAGCAAGCAGATAAATTAAATAATGCAGGAAGTGATAATGAACCCATTTGACTTTGTTAATTCTGTTAATTACACAAAAGTTGATATTATGAATGATGATGTTGAGAAAAGTTATCTCCCTTTTATCATCAATAGACAACTATCCTACTTTCCCGACACTGTTGCCGTCGCGAATGAGATGAACAGATACCACCAACTTGATAATAAACTTCAATTCCATTTTTTACTAAATATAGTCAGAAAACGAAAACGTTTCTCCAAGTGGGCGAAACCGATCGAAGAAAATGATTTGGAAGTAGTAAAAGAGTATTATGGATATAATAATGAAAAGGCACATTCGGTGCTTTCTCTTTTAACACCCGATCAAATAGCAACAATTAAGAAAAAGGTGTATAAAGGTGGAAGAAAATAAACTTTGGACCCCAGCAGAAATGCTGGAAGTTACGCTGAATGAACCTGATGATTTCCTGAAAGTAAGAGAAACCTTAACACGAATTGGGGTTGCTTCTCGGAAAGATAACAAATTATTTCAATCATGCCATATACTCCATAAACAGGGCAGGTACTTCATCGTTCATTTTAAAGAACTGTTTTTATTAGATGGCAAAAAATCAAACCTCGAAGAAAACGATTTGCTTCGGCGCAACAGTATTGCGCAGCTGCTTTCTGATTGGGGTCTTGTGCAAATTGATGACAAATCTAAAGTCGCTGAGTGTGCTCCGCTTAGGCAAATCAAAATTATTTCCCATAAAGAAAAAGATGAATGGGAATTGTGTCCAAAATATAACATAGGCAACAAAGTATAAAGTTGTTGCTATTCTTATAAAAAAGTAGTATATATAGTAGTGTCGTTGCAGAATATTCTGAACGATAGACAACAATCTTGCTTAAATTAAATAAGGAGATAGCAATGGTTACTACAAGAAGTAAAGTGTTTTCGTTCCCCCACTCTCGTTTCATTGGTTTCGACCACGTCTGGGATGAGATAGAAAGATTAACTGCCGCTGGCGCAAACGAGAAGGGTTTTCCTCGTCACAATATTGTAAAATATTCTGACACAGAATACGCCATGGAATTTGCACTTGGTGGTTACAAAAAGAAAGACCTAGATATCGAGGCAAAGCCTGGTGTTCTAGTCATTCGGGGCAACCCTGAAGAGGATACTACCGAGTATCTTCACAAAGGGATTACTACGAAGAAATTCGTGGAAACATTCCGACTTGCAGATCATGTTGTCGTTGATGGAGCTGAATTCGTCAATGGACTACTAGTGATTAAACTCAAAGTGGAACTACCCGAAGAACAGCGTCCGAGAAAAATAGAAATTAATTCTCAATAAGGACGTAACAATGGAAAAGTTTGTAAAAAGCGAGGAATTTCTTTCCTCTAAAAAAGAACAGATGGTTGCAATCGCGCAACTACTTGGTGTGCTTTTAGTCGCACCGATCATGATTGCTGTAAGTTGGTTCGCATGATCAAGAAAATGAAAAGTTGGTTAGGCATTGTATTCTTTGCTTCGCTTGTACTGGGAGGTCTAATAGCACCTCTCTTCACACCTAACTACGGTGTGTACACAGCGGGTTCAAGTCTGTATATGCCAGCACCATATTTGTAAAACCTTTGGGTGCCTCTTAAGCGCATGACGGCATAAACTGGGGGGACGCATCCCCCCGACCCAATCTTTACGAAACATTAACCAAAGATTAACAAGACCTTTACCATATTAACACCCCTTATTAAATAGATACTCTTTTAATAAAGGAGTAGGAATATGGCAAAGAAGTTTTTTCAAAGTGTGTATGTAGGATTATTAGTGTTAATGGTTGTAGCAATTCTTGGTTCTAATGCCAATGCTGCACCTTATATGGAATACAAGAATGAGTACGAGTTGAAAGAGTGGAATCACACTAAGACAACTAACCATTTGCGTTTTGGATATAAAGCAAAGAACAATCTGTATTTTGAAATCGGACCAATGACTAAGGGTCACAGTTACGAAGCAGGATACAAGTTCAAGTTTGATGCTGTAACACTTAAAGGTAAACTGGAGACCAAGGACACTGGCGATGCTAAGACTAAGGTTGAAACTGAAATAAGATTTAATTTTTAATAAGGAGGTGATCATGCCAGGAATTATAATTGCAATGATTTTAGTAGGTACTGTGCTTGTAAAAGACAGCAACCGAAAACTTGACGAAAGATGTGCACAAGAAGTATTGGACGGGATCGCCGAATCTCATCAGGAATGTCGACGGTATTATACTTCTAAGTAACAGATTCAGAAGTCCAGTTTAGAGGGTTCTGGGTGCTCGCCATGATAATTTGGCAGAATAAATTAAAAACTCCTCACCACTTGTTTTCAATATTTTATTATGGTATAATGTCTATATGAATTTTTATACAAATGTGTGCCGCGTAGGAAACAATATCCTTTACCGAGGATATGAAGACGGCAAAAAAGTTTCCAAAAAAATCTCATTCAAACCCAAACTCTTTATCGAAACCCCCAAGGCGACCGGTAAATACAAATCTCTCTATGGCAATCTGGTTGAACCAGTAGAATTCGACTCGCTGAGAGAAGCGTCTGATTTTATCAAACGCTATCAAGATGTAACGAACTTCACCATATATGGCATGACCAATTTCGTTACACAATATCTGGCAGAGAAATACCCATACGAAATAAAGTTTGACCGCGATAAGATCAATGTTACCAGCATTGATATTGAGGTTCAATCTGATCAAGGGTTTCCAAACCCAGATGAAGCAAAACATGAAGTCACCGCGATTGGTTGTAAGTCTAACATATCCGACACTTTCTATGTTTGGGGTCTCGGAGAATATGATACGAGCCTTTCCGACCAGAAAGTAGTATACTGCCGAGCAAATTCAGAGGTTGATCTGCTTCTCAAGTTCACTGACTGGTGGGCAACTTATGAGAACTGTCCTGACGTTATAACCGGATGGAACACAAAACTATTTGATATTCCATACTTGGTAAATCGTATCAGAAGTTTATTGGGTAGCGATTGTGTTAAGAAACTTTCGCCATGGGGTTTAGTAAAGGAACGTAAGTTTCACACTCGTATGGGACAAGACGCGATAACCTATGAGATCGAAGGAATTGCCAGTTTAGACTATTATGATCTGTTTCAAAAGTTTGGCGTATTAACTTACGGGCAACAAGAATCGTTCAAACTTGACCATATTGCATATCAGGTTCTTGGTGAAAAGAAACTATCGTACGAAGAATTTGGTAATCTTCATAATCTATATCGCGACGACCATCAGAAGTTTATCGATTATAACATCAAAGACGTTGAGTTGGTCGATCAATTAGAAGAGAAGATGGGTTTAATTACTCTAGCGATGACAATGGCATATAAAGCAAAGAGTAATTATCAAGAAGCGTTTGGCACAACTACCATTTGGGATTCTGTTATTTACAACGAACTCTTAAAGGAAAACATCATTGTTCCGCCCAAAGAGCATAAAGAGAAAGAGACCATTGTTGGCGGGTATGTCAAAGAACCTCAGATCGGTATGCATGAATGGGTTTGCTCTTTTGATTTGAATTCTCTTTATCCAAACATTATTGTGCAGTATAACATGTCACCCGAAACCCTTACATACGAGGAAGAAGGCGACTTTACAATGGCAGCAAACGGTAGTCGATATCGCAAAGATGTCGAAGGTATTATTCCCAAGGTAATTAAAAAGTTTTATGGTGATCGTGTATCCGCCAAGAATAAAATGCTTAATGCCCAGAAAGAATATAACAAAACCCCTAGCAAAGAACTTGCCAATGAAATAACCATCCACGATAATACGCAGATGGCGGTTAAGATTCTTATGAACTCTCTTTACGGTGCACTTGCTAATCAATACTTTCGATACTTTGATCTTAAGATTGCCGAAGCAATTACCACTTCGGGTCAGCGAGCAATCCTATGTGCCGAGAAAGCAGTAAACGATGAGTTACAAACCCTGTTAGGGACCAAGAAAGATTATGTGATTGCCATTGATACTGACTCGGTATATATCAATATGAACGACTTAGTTAAGGAGCACCGCCCCGCCAACCCAGTTAAATTTCTTGACCACGTTTGTGTGCATTTTGAGAAAGCAATTGCTAGTGCGTATAAGTATCAGGCAATTGATACTAATGCCTATGAGAATAGAATGGTAATGTCAAGGGAAGTTATTGCCGATCGTGGTGTTTGGACTGCAAAGAAACGATATATTTTGCAGGTGCACAATTCTGAGGGTGTTCAGTATGCCCAACCTAAACTAAAGATCATGGGAATTGAAGCAATCAAATCTTCGACTCCGCAGATCTGTCGCGATAAGTTCAAGGAAGTCTTTCACGTTCTGCTAAATGGCGAGGAAAAAGATGCTCAGAAATTTATTCGGGATTTCCGTGCACAGTTTAGCACCCTTGAACCAGAAGTTATTGCTTTCCCTCGCACAGTAAGGGCGATCAAGAAATACCAAGATCGTCAGATGATTTACGGTAAGGGTACTCCCATGCATTCTCGTGGCGCATTACTATATAATTACCACGTCAAGAAAGAAAAGATCGAGCAGAAATACGAACTGATTAATGATGGCACGAAAATAAAATACATCTATCTCAAAACGCCCAATCATATCAGAGAGAATATTATTTCTTTTCCCGACAGGTTACCCAAAGAACTTAAACTGCATCGTCATATAGATTATGATACAATGTACAACAAGAGTTTTCTAGATCCCCTCAAACCCATACTTGATGCTATTGGGTGGGAAGATGAACCCAAGGCAACCCTGGATGCATTTTTCTAATATTATCAATAACTTAACGGCCGTTGCTATTTGATTACCAATACAGTATAATAACATGATGTATTCGCTTACTATATTTAAAAACGCTTTCGACAATAAAACGCACCGAACCGTTTCGCACGATTCGTGGGAAGACTTTGTGCAAATGTTGTTGAATTTGTCTAAGAAAAAAGGTGAAAAAGGTGGAAATAATTCTTCTCCTCTTATTAGTCCTGCTCGTTACGTTGAAACCAGCACTCGGTCTAATAAAAACGTTACTCATTGGGGCAGTTGGGCTGCTGTTGATGTTGATGACTTTGATGCTTTTAATATTGTGCCTAGCGTCGATCTAAAACCTACACTTCAAAACATCTGCGGGCAATATCAGTTCGTTTGTTATTCAACCGCAAGCAGCACGCCAATCGTTCCCAAGTTTCGTTTGGTGTTTCCGTTGACTCGGGAAATAACTGCCGAAGAGATACCCCACTTTTGGTTTGCTTTGAATAAGCAACTAAAGGATATCGGAGATAAGCAGACTAAAGATCTTTCTCGGATGTATTATGTTCCGGCAGAATACCCTGATGCGTTTAATTTTTTCTTTACTAATGAAGGTCGACATCTAAACCCCGATGACCTGATGGGTGCTTGGGAATATCAGACGGCAAAGTCTAAGTCATTCCTTGACCGATTGCCCGCAGCACTCAGGGAGCAGGTTGTTTCTTATCGTAAGGAACAGTCGCAAAATACAGATGTACAATGGACATCTTACCGAGACTGTCCTTTCTTTCCCAAGAGATTGGCGCAAGAATATATGGCAATCTCCGGTACGGGTTGGTATTCTAAGATGTATAATATTATGGTGGCGACAGCAGGAAATGCTATCAAAGCAGAATACCCCATATCGGCAAAAGAAATTGCTGATATGTGCAGAGAGCTTGATAATGATACAGGAAAGTGGTATGATAATAGACCATTAGAGGTTGAAGCAAATGGTGCAATCGAATTTATTTACAGGAATTAAAATATGTCATTAATGTCAAAACTTAAAAAGAACAGCAAGTTGGATCATACGGAGGTACTGTCTCAGTCTGAGTTCTTTGCTCATAAAGAACAAATCGCTACAGACGTGCCAATGTTGAACGTCGCGCTCTCTGGTTCCCTCTCGGGCGGTATCACTTCAGGGTTGACCGTTCTAGCAGGTCCATCAAAACACTTCAAGACATCGTTTGCTCTTAAGATTGCATCTGCATATCTAAAAGCAGATCCCGAAGCGGTGATGATGTTTTATGATTCGGAGTTTGGTTCGCCTCAGTCTTACTTTGAAACTTTTGATATTGATTTGGATCGCGTTTTGCATATTCCAATCACAAACGTCGAAGAATTGAAGTTTGATATAATCGCACAACTTGAGGGAATTGATAAAAAAGAGAAAGTCATTATTGTAATTGATTCTATCGGCAACCTTGCTTCCAAGAAAGAAATGGAAGATACGTTGAATGAGAAGTCTGTTGCTGATATGTCTCGCGCGAAAGCATTAAAAGGTCTGTTTCGTATGGCAACACCATACTTGACTATGAGAGATATTCCGTTACTTGCTGTCAATCACACCTACAAAGAGATTGGTTTGTACCCCAAGGATATTGTAGGCGGCGGGACAGGGATTTATTATTCTGCAGACAATATCTGGATTATTGGTCGACGGCAGAATAAAACAGGTACTGAGGTAACTGGTTATGATTTTATTGTAAACGTGGATAAGTCGAGGTATGTTAAAGAAAAGAGTAAGATTCCTATTAGTGTTTCTTGGGATGGTGGTATTGATCAATATAGCGGTCTCCTTGATGTTGCATTGGCTGGGGGTTTTGTAACCAAACCATCAAACGGTTGGTATCAGAAAGCAGGAGACGATCGAAAACATCGCCTTGCTGATCTTGGTGAGAGTTTCTGGGCAAGCATTCTGGAAAAACCTGAGTTTCACGAAATGATCAAGAAATTATATCAGATAGGTCATAAGGCAGAAATACAATTAGAATTGGATGATGAGTGATGGGTGTTCTCGAGGGAATAGATTTCCAACTTATACCAACTGATGATGATAACGCACAGGGTTGGGATATAAGAATCTTGAAAGGTGATTTTATAGAAACGGTAATTCGATTTGGTAATATATCTTTCAATGGCCCCTTGAAATGTTTGAACTTTAATTATACAATAGTATATTCTCCTGATGATTCGCTTGCGGTTTCTAATGTTGAACTGCAAGAATACGTGGGTTCAATTCTTGAAACCATTCTAGACGAAGCAGCAGGCAACGGAACGCTCGCAATGAAGGACATTAATGAACATTGATTTAGAAAAGACTATCTTAAGAAACATTCTCACTAATGAACCTTTTATGCGAAAGGTTCTTCCGTTTGTTAAGAAAGACTATTTCGAGGGGATCTACCGTGAATTATTTAATCAGGTAGTGAAGTTTGTTTCTAAGTATAACAAACTTCCTTCTCTCGAAGCGTTTAAGATTGAACTCGATGATGTCAATCTTAATGCAGAAATGTACACGCACGCTATGGATATTCTGCCTGATATCTTTCAGGCAAAGAAAGAAGATAGCGAATGGTTACTAGACACAACTGAGAAGTGGTGTCAGGACCGTGCTGTGTACAATGCCATCATGGAATCAATCCAGATCATTGATGGCAAACATCAGAAGTTGTCTAAGAACGCAATTCCTGATGTGTTAACAGAGGCACTGGCAGTTTGTTTTGACACTAATGTTGGACATGACTATCTAGAAAATGTTGATGAGCGCTATGACTTTTACCATGAGCAAGAAGATCGTATTCCCTTTGACCTGGAATACTTTAACACCATTACTAAAGGTGGTCTTCCCAATAAGACTCTGAACATCGCACTGGCGGGTACAGGCGTGGGTAAAAGTCTTTTTATGTGTCATCACGCTGCCAGTTGCCTTTCCATGGGTCATAACGTGCTCTACATCACAATGGAGATGGCAGAAGAACGTATCGCAGAACGCATCGACGCTAACTTGATGAACGTTCCTATTGGTTCTCTGGATCATATGTCTAAGCAAACATTCAAGGATCGGATTGGTAAGATAGCGGCAAAGACCAAGGGTAAACTTATCGTTAAAGAATATCCTACCGGTGCTGCGCACACTGGTCACTTCCGCGCCTTGCTTAATGAACTGAAATTAAAAAAATCATTTAAACCAGAAATCATATTCATAGACTATCTAAATATATGTGCGTCCTCAAGAATGAAGGGCATGGGCGGTGCTATCAATTCCTACTCATATATCAAGGCAATTGCCGAAGAGATGAGAGGGTTGGCGGTAGAGTTTAATGTTCCTATTATGTCAGCGACTCAAACCACGCGAAGTGGGTTTGGCAACTCTGACCCTGGTCTTGAGGATACTTCTGAATCGTTCGGTTTACCGGCGACTGCGGATCTTATGTTCGCTTTAGTATCAAATGAAGAACTTGAAGGACTTAATCAAATGATGGTTAAGCAATTGAAGAACCGTTATAACGATCCCAATTCTAATAAGCGTTTTTGTATTGGAGTTGACCGTTCTAAAATGAAACTATATGATGTTGATAATGCCACCCAGGATCTTGTAGAAGATACTGGACCTGTGTTTGATAATAGCGACGCTGGAAGGAGGGTTTCTGGAGAGAAACTCAGTTCTATTAAAATTTTCTAGGAGAAACGTCTATGGGACCATTCGAACAAACATTGTTAACGATAATTTGTATGGCAGCTGCTTTTTATTGGGGTAAAAGAGAAGGAAGTATTGCTGGATCAGCGCAGACTTGGGGTGTTGTATTGGAAGCGTTTGATGCATCGCATTGTGATTGGGATCAAGAAGATAATGAGCTAACATTCACTAATGAGTATGGAAAAAAATTAAATTCATCAAGAGCGTGGGGCAATGCAACATATGAAGAACCTTCTGACATTTCAAGTGACTAATAGATCTGTATGGATTTTTGGTTTATTATTCTGCGCGTTGTTCTGGATTGTATCCAGCGCGTTATTAGTTTTAGGAGGAGAGAATGAGAACCCCGAACCGATTCAAGAATCGCCGCCGATTGAATCGGCACCTCAAGCACTTGCAGAAGAAGAACTTGTCTTTGTACCAAGCAGACCAACAGATGCAGAAGAAACTGCAAGAGTCGAAGAACTGGAATGTCTCGCTCTTAATGTTTATCACGAGTCTCGGAGCGATAACTTTGCTGGCCGCATCGCTGTTGCTGATGTAGTGTTGAACAGGGTTGATAGTAATCTGTTCCCTGACAACGTCTGTGAAGTTGTTAACCAGTCAGTGATGCGAACGAACTGGAAAGGTAACGAGGTTCCGGTTCGTGGTATGTGTCACTTCTCGTGGTTCTGTGATGGGTTGAGTGATGAACCCATGGAACTAGATGCGTATGAAGAAGCACAAATCATTGCTGAGATGTCACTCAGAGGTGGTTGGAGAGGAATTACAGAAGGTGCTACACATTATCACGCGACATACGTAACACCAAACTGGATCAACGACAGGGGTATGGTTCCCGTTGGTAGGATTGGATCCCATAAGTTTTATCGGTGGCACTAATGTTAAGACAAAAAATCAAATCTAGATTAGATTACATACAAGAATTGATGGAATCCAATTATCATCTAGAGCAAGCAGATGAAGTTTATGATCTTACATTAGAAGTCAGTAAATTTTGGAGCATTCTATCAGAAGAAGATCGTGAATATATTCAAGTTGCACAAGATGCTATCGAGAACGGAATATCATGGAACGTATAGTAGGATTCACCGCCAGCACATTTGATCTGCTCCACGCAGGACACGTTGCAATGTTACGCGAAGCAAAATCACAATGTGATTATCTGATTTGCGGATTGCAGGTGGATCCCTCTATTGACCGAAAAAACAAGAACGCTCCGGTTCAAACTCTCGTAGAACGATATGCGCAATTGAATGCTATCAAATACGTCGATGAAATTATACCATACCAAACTGAACAAGATCTTGAAGATATTTTGACAATGCTTAATTTGGATATTAGAATAATAGGCGAAGAGTATAAGGACGGAACGTTCACTGGTAGAGCAATCTGCGCAAGTAGGGGTATTGAGATATATTTTAACAAACGAGACCACCGGTTCTCGACAAGCGATTTAAGGAAAAGAGTTTCTCTTAAGGAACAAATCCAATCTTAAGGAACGAAATGAAGACTTATTTAGATGAATTGCGATTAAAATTTTGGAAGGGATTTCTTATAGGATATTTATTGGGAATTGTCGTTGTCGTCGTATTGTTCAGAATATTTGTGTAATGTACGTTTGTATCTGTAATGCCATAACTGAGAAGATGCTAGATGATGAACCTTTCCTGATAAACAAAGTTGGAACGAAATGTGGGAAATGCCTTGACAATTCTAGTATAATAGGGCATAATATAACTTACCTTGTAGAAAAAAATGAGAGAGATAATTGATGTGCGGAGTTTTGGGAATCTATTTACAAAATGTCCAAGAAGAGGATCTCGCCCTAGTTGAAAATTTATTCTACGAATCCCAAATTCGCGGAAAGCATTCTACCGGACTTTCATATATAACAGAAACTGGTTTGGTAACGGTTAGAGACCGCATCCCTGCTGAAGAATTCTTTCAGAAGTTTGATCTGTTTGATGCTCTTCATAGTAATGGCAATCTTTATATGATTGGTCATACAAGATACTCTACGTCCGATCTAAAATATCCCCAACCACTCGCCTCGGAAAATATTGCGATATCACACAACGGTGTTATTTCTCAAGAACCAAAAGAAGACTGGTTCTACAAGTGTGAAACTAACAATGACTCTGAATTAGTATTGAGAAGTCTGGAAAATGATTCGCATCCATTCATTGACTTTCCTACTGCAAGCATGGCGGTTTGTGCGCTCGACAGTAAGAACAATTCTTTGACTGCTTTTCGTAACCACGAACGCCCATTGTGGTATAGCATGCATGAAAGGGGTATCATATTCACCTCCACTGCAGACGTTGCAAGGCGTGCAGGATTAAGGGATATACATAAAACTGATCAGTTACATAATTATGTTGTTGAAAAAGACCAAATGAAAGTATATGATTGTACTGTGCCATTTAACATAAAAAATATTTTTGAGGATTTGCAATGAGTTTTGATAAAAATGATTTTACATGGGGTTACGAAATTGAATGGGGCGACATTGATCGTAGATTAGAAATACCAGAACACCTTGGAAGTTGGGAATATTCTGAGACTGACATTGTAAATCTCAACCCTCCATACCAATATGTTGCGTGCGACCCACGTGGCGAATCGCCACCATTTGGTGGTGAAATTAATACAAAACCTACTTCAACATGGCAAGATCAAGCAGACCGTGTAATGGAACTGCATGATCTATTTGTTGCTCATGGCGATACTCCGACAGCAAGCGTTGTCAATCATGGTCATCTTCATGTATTTGTTCCTGGATTGAAAGAAGATATTGCATCTCTCAAAAAACTAATAGCATATGTGGCAGAGAATCAAGAAGATACTGTCGAAGCGTGTTATGGATTCTATGATCATCATGAAATGAAATCAACCAAGGGTGCTAAAATGTATCTCAAATATGATGGTGGCCGACAAATGCCAGAGTATATGAGCAACAACATTATTAATCTTGCCACAGACTTCAATCATTTTATTAAACTGCATGCTGCTGGCAAAGACGGAGTCTCAATGGGTCGTCCGTTTCGTTACGCGATCAATACCTATTGCATGAAGCATACTGGAACCATTGAGTTCCGTTGTTTTCGTTCTACCACGAAACGTGAAGAAGTCGAATCACAATTTAGGTTTGCCTGCGATTTTATTGATGCGGCGTTGAACGACGGACCATCAGTTGCAGAACTTTTGTCTATGAATAATTATACCTTCCCTCCTTTTGTGTGGAATCTAGAAGAATACGCTGGGTGGTTAGAAACCAAATACGTCAAGGAACGAGGCATTCAAGGTCGAGGGACTAAGATTAGGACATATAATGAAGTTGCGTAGTTGCACGCTAGAACAATTTCGCTCTTGTATTACCAACGATCCTGCAGACAAATTTGCCAAGACCTTTGTTGCCAAAGCAAATATGCAGAAACAATGGGAGTATTGCATAGGAGCGTGGGAAGGCGACGAGCTCTTGGGTGCCATTATAACGACTATCTCCAAACGAGAACCCAGAGTCGCCAATCTGCAGTTGTTGCACACTTTCAATAAACATCGCGGCAAGGGCGTGGGTAGAATCTTGACGGATCAGTCTTTGAGTTACGCCATTGAAAACAAAGCATTATATTTCCGCGTGTCAGCAGAACCTGATGCTGTGGCCTTCTATGAGAAATGCGGGTTCTTTTTCTGGGGCAAACAGAAAAGTGGCGCCAGTCTATCAATCTTCAAGATCGGTGGTTCGACTTATTCGGAAGGCGTCTACTATAACAAAGATCCCATCATCCGCAAGGCACTTTACTCCGGCAGAAAAGGGTCTCTTGCTTCTTCTTACAAAAATCCTGAACAAAATCAA
>Ga0099847_1000010_pt1 | contig 47359 bp, 61 predicted proteins | sample CB_VirMetaG_2_FD_78178 | JGI IMG/M metagenome (GOLD analysis project Ga0099847, IMG submission 78178) | Freshwater to marine saline gradient viral communities from Chesapeake Bay - CB_1504_2 Viral MetaG | ecosystem: Environmental > Aquatic > Marine > Coastal | place: USA: Chesapeake Bay...
GAGTGGTGCTTTTCGTGATTGCACTGGCTTAACTGGTTCATTAACGTTACCTACTAATCCAAACTTCACAACTATTGCTGAAGGGGTGTTCCGCGACAACGGCCTAACTGGCTCATTAGTTATTCCAGATAGTGTTACGAGTATTGGGGGTTATGCTTTTAAAGGTTGTACTGGCTTCACTGGTTCATTGACTATTCCAGATAGTGTTACGATTATTGAAAGAGATGCCTTTAACAATTGCGGTGGCTTCACTGGCGATTTAGTTATTCCAGATAGTGTTACGACTATTGGGAGTAGTGCTTTTATTACATGCGCTGGTTTAACTTCATTAACCATCGGGAATGGTATTACGCGTATTGAGTTTAATGCTTTTTCCCAGTGCACTTCTATTACCAGAGTTGAGATTCTCGCAACAACTGCACCTCTAATCTATTCTTCTGCATTCGCTAGCATGACTTCAGTATCACCAGCAGAGATTCATGTTCCAACAGGAGCAACAGGGTATGCAGCGTCGTATGATGGTTTAACAGTAGTAGCAGATTTGTAATTCTTTCTTGACTTTTTTTATGTAGTATATATAATACTAATATATGAAAACAGTTCACTTCACATCTGGTCTACCTAGAGCTTGCTCAACTCTTTTACAAAACCTATTAGCCCAAAACCCTGAGGTCCATGCCACTGCCACATCTGGCATTCATGAGATTGGTTATATTGCTAGAGACTTTTTTGAAACAGAAGAGTTCAAAACATTCAAGAATCCATTAGACGGGGAAAGACAATACCACAATTTCCTTAGAGGTGGTATTAAAAGCACATTTGATGGTGACACTGATAGACCAGTAGTTGTTGATAAGTGCAGATCATGGATTGGGCATCTTGATCAATTGTTTCAAGTGTTTCCAGATGCTAAAGTATTAGTACCAGTCAGAGACATTCGAGGTATTCTGTCTAGCTTTGAGAAGATGAGAATTAAACATCCATCGAGGTTCGTCAGTATAGAAAAGCAAAATCCTCAGAACTGGACTACTGTCGAAAAGCGATCACAGGGATGGTTACAAGTACCACCGCTTGGCATCGCAGTAGAAAGACTACATGATGCAGTAAAGAGACATAAGGATAAACTACACTTTGTTCATGCAGAAGATCTAACAGCAAACCCAGTAGAAGCAATGAATGCAGTCTGGGACTACTTAGAGATGGATAGGTTTGAGGTCAATCCGCTAAACGTAGAACAGTATACAGATGAGCATGAACTTGGCTGGCCCTATGGTGAGCATAAGATCCGTAACGTGGTCAAGCCGTTAAAGCCAGATTGGCATAACGTCTTAGGTAAGCAGTTCTCGGAGCAGATTAAGCAAAGCTTTGATTGGATAAATCAACTGTAGTCAATTAACCAACAAATCCGAGTTCGAACAATCTACGGAATCTATCTGTACCTTCTTCGGTTGATGTTTCGTACAGCTTGTTTCTAAACTCAACATCGGTAACAGTAGGTGCTGCAGTCTTGTAAGGATGGCCACCTGGTAGATTAGCTACCTGGCCCCACTTCCATGCTGTATAACCTTCAAGCTTTTGTTTGTCTTCAAGTGTCATGTTGGCTTGTTGCACAACAACAAATTCACCAGCTTGTCCATTTAAGCCATTGCTCTCAGGATCCGTTGACTGTGAACCGAGTGTAAGACTGGTAAATGGATCTGGATTATTCGCAACGTTGCGTATACCAGTAATCTCAGTAGTGTAATTCTGCCTCAATATCACATCACTAATATCTGTGCAGTCGATTGAATATACAACAGTCCGGTTATCATTAGGCGCTGAAATTATAGACGTATTTACAGTAAAGGCAGCGCCCTTTTTTATTAACAATTGTGTGTTACCCGTATTACCATTTCTCAAAAGCATAGAATCGTCGACACTTATGACGCCATCACCGTTGGTTAAGTTAAATATCGTTGAATTTCAAAATAGGTGAACTAATACTATTATCATCTAAGTTAATAGCAGTACCACCATCAAAGTCTATCGTTGATAAACCGTTAATATTTGTAGTACCATATAAAGGTAGATCGGTATAATCGACTTCTGAAAGATCGTTAGCATTATAACTTTTATCTCTCCACTCAGCAACCGTATCACCTGTCGAAAGAGTTATAGTTGTAGTATCTGTTGAATCGTACCAGTTTTTTAGAGAACCGAAGGGTAGGAAAATAGGAGTCCATAATTTAGCCATATTATTATTTATGCTATTTACCATAAAATATAAAGAGTGATATTGATTTTTCACTTTTAGTTTATAAAATAATATATATGAGTAAACAAATTTTATTTGACGATGAAGGTCGTAGAAAGATCCTAACTGGCGTTAAGACGCTAGCTAGAGCCGTTAAGGTTACGTTAGGACCTAAAGGTCGAAATGTAATGATTGAAAAGTCATTCGGTGTACCTGTTGTAACTAAAGACGGTGTTTCGGTCGCTAAGGAAATCTCATTAACAGATCCATTCGAGAACATGGGTGCACAGATGGTACATGAGGTAGCAAGTCGTACTGCTAATAGTGCTGGTGATGGTACGACAACTGCTACAGTACTCGCTGAAGCAATCTATCAAGAAGGCCTCAAGAGTGTAGCAGCTGGATCTAACCCCGTCTTTGTTAAAAGAGGTATTGATAAAGGAGTAGCTGCAGCTGTTGAGAGCATTAAAGCAATTAGCAAGCCGGTTAAAGATATGAATGACATTCGCCAGATTGCGACTGTATCTGCTAACTGGGATAAAGACGTTGGTGACATTATCGCTGATGCTATGGAGAAGGTAGGTAGTGACGGTACTATTACTGTTGAAGAAGGTTCAGGTCTAGAAACGACATTGAGTGTTGTTGAAGGTATGCAATTCGATAGAGGCTATCTAAGTCCGCACTTCGTAACAAACGAAGCAAGTATGGACGTAACATTTGATGATGCTCTAATTCTACTATGCGAGAAGAAGATTACTAATCTAAATGAACTGTTACCACTGCTACAGCTTGTTGCTAAGAAGAATAAGCCTCTACTCATTCTCGCAGAGGATGTTGAAGGTGAAGCTCTTTCAGCACTAGTCGTAAATAAGTTAAGAGGTACATTGAATGTCGCTGCAGTTAAGTCTCCTGGGTTTGGTGACCGACGTCGCGATTCACTTTATGACATTGCAGCACTTACAGGCGGTTCTGTTGTATCAAGTGACGATACACTTCGACTTGAGAATGTTAAACTTGAACATCTCGGAACAGCTCGGAAGGTATCAATCACTCGTGAAGCTACCACGATTGTAGATGGTAGGGGGGTTGCGCCAGCTATTGCAGCACGTGTCGATCTAATTAAAGAAATGATTAGTCAATCCGGGTCTGATTTCGATCGTGATCAGTTGCAACAGCGGCTAGCTAAACTAACAGGTGGTATTGGTGTTATTAATGTAGGTGGTCAAACAGAACCTGAAATGAAGGAGAAGAAGGATAGAGTCGATGATGCACTCGCAGCAACAAGAGCAGCTGTAGAAGAGGGTATTGTACCTGGTGGTGGGACTGCACTGCTTAAAGCTAAGGGTGCCATTGCTGAGGCAGCTACTCGCCTTGAAGGTGATGAAGCTATCGGTGCTCGATTAGTTGAGAAGTCTGTTGAGGCTCCAATTAGACAGTTATGTAAGAATGCTGGCGTCGATGGTTCGCAAATCGTTCTTAAGATCCTTGAATCTGGTCTAGGTTATAATGTAGCGACAGATGAGTACGTCGATTTACTTGAAGCTGGTATTGTTGACCCTACAAAGGTAACACGATCGGCTCTGCAGAATGCAGGATCAGTCGCCGGAATGCTATTAACTACTGAATGTTTAATTGTAAATGAACCCACATCAGCTAGCGCTGAAGCACCTCATGAAATGGGCTCACCCATGGGTGGAATGATGTAAGTGAGTTTAACTACTTAAATCCTATATCAATACCTCTATCCACCATTCTCTTAAGAATGGCGCATGTACCTAATTGCTTATCGATAGCTGTAGATGAATACCTACCATCGGCAACATATTTACCTTTAGTGTAGTGGTTTGTACCAGCCCACAAGTAAGGTGAGTGTATTGATCTGTATTTAAGATAACCTAATCCATTATACTTCTCAATATTGTATAGAGCGTCGTTACATATTGACCAATCAATACTTTCGAGGTCTTTTAACTTATATAGGGCGTCTTCTGCTGACTCTAAGAACGTATAAGACATACCGTTGGCTGGTGGAGCCTTAGGTCTCCCCTTGGGTACCCATCTTGTCCTTGTAGTTAGCGGTGACCCTTCATGTAGATGCTTCTTGAAGCTCCACGTGGACTCTCTACCATGTAAAACAAAAACGACAGCAGAGGATACACCACCAGTTCTCATTTTCTCAATAGCCACATATGTAGGCTTATTGTCAATATATAATGAGATAGCTTTATCGATTCGAAATACTTGTGAGCCTTTTATCTCAACACTATCCCACAACTCCTCGTGATGCGTGAGAGGGTTATGTCTCTTTGGTGGTGTCGGGCCTCCTACTAGACCGCGGTTAGCAAAGGCTAGTAGGAGGAGACACGCAAGGCATGCAAGGAGCTTATACATTAATAATTATAACTAAACCAGCGGCAATAAGTGCCCCGCCAGCAAAGTATGTTAGAGCTTCGATCTTTGTAATAAGAATTCTTTGCCATGGTGTTAGTGAGTCCCAATCTCTATTGATCCACTCTTTATCATCAACATACCGGTCAGTTGTCGTTCTATTGTAAACATTACGGAGGAGCAGACCCGAGGCACAAGCTGTAAGGGTGAAGATAGGAATGAGTAAAAGGCCCTTCATGGCCACTGCAAGTGTTCCGGAAGTGTATGCAAAGATAAGCAATCCGAGAACAAGTAAAAGCGGCCAATATCGCTTAATATAATTAATAATTGGTATTTTCATATATGTATTTATGTATAGCTCTTCACTATCGCAACAACAACATTAGTAACTTTAGTGCCTCTATTATATTTAACACATGTGCTGTCCTGCGTTAGTATGAGCATTCCATCACGTGGTGTAGTAGTTATGTATAAAATGTGATCCCCCTTGTTAGCGTAGATTGTCTTTGCAGCACACACTGTGTATTGCAGGTTACCATTATCTTTAAGTATTTGTACAGCATTCATTTCATTAAACCCGAAGAGTGATAGTGGTAAAAACAATAAAGATATTAGTAAGCTTTTCATACCAATATTTTATAGGCTTTACCTTTCAAAACATATACAGTGATCACTGTATATTGTCCACCTTTATCACTGTATATTACGTTTAAACATGGTAGGATATAGATAAAAAAACCTCAGCTGGAAGGCTGAGGTCTTAAATGATGTAGTTTGGTAATACTAACAAAAAGTGATACATATACAACTAAATATTAATATGGTTGATCTAAACGAAAACACCAATATAAACATACCACTTCGTAACCTTTTAGCACTAATCTTTATGGTAGCAGTTAGTGTCACCGGGTATATCAATGTTACATCTAGAATTACTCAGCTTGAGCACGATCGAAATATTCGTGATGTAGAGATTGGAGCGAATACAGAGTTTCGTATTAAATGGCCGAGAGGCGAACTCGGTGCCTTGCCTGAAGATGCTGAACAAAATCTAAGATTACAGTACATCGAAAAGCACTTAGACGAAGTAGAAAAGATCACTCGTACTTTAGAGATTACGGCAGACAACGCGAAGAATTAAAAGATAATTACTCCACCTCATATTTCGGACACTTATTGATACTCTCTGAGAATGTATCTTCGAATCCTGCTTCATCATTACCCCGACCATTGAAACAATAATCAAATAGCCAATCGCGAATTTCGATCTTAGTCATACCTTCAACCCATTTCTCTTTCTCGACCTTAGCCATAAGCTTATCAAAGTACTCCTCTTGAATCTTACCCAATTCCTGAATAAAGTCTCCAGTCTTAAATGCTTCGTCGTCTAGTTCTGCTTTGATTTTTACTTTCATAATTATTTATGTCTCGGTACTTTCTTATTTGCGTCATCCATACCCATTGCTAACTCAACAACCATACGCTCACTCCATCCAGCAAACGGACCTCGCATAAAGACTTGAGTCAGTTCGTCAGGTTTGAATCTGTCATACTTCTCAAGAGTCAACTTAACCCAATTGTCAGTCGCTTCTTGCCATGCATTTTCTTTTTCTTCGTATTCATTCATTTTATTTTACTGTAAGATAGTAAGCACCTGTTTTCGAATCATTATATTTGATCTCCGTAACAGTTAAGCCTTCTAATTCCTTATGCACATCACCGAGATTTGTACCTACACCAATATATGGCCCACCACTTGGATCAACTGAGGATAACTTGCCTTCAGCGTCCATTGACATTCCAACATGATCATCATCTTCAAAGGAATACTCAACGCAATTCTTAGTTATGATAGTGAATTTTCGATCCTCATTGTATCGGCTTTTAACTACAACATATGGCCATCCAGCCCAACTGGGAGCTGCCGGCACACTAGCCCAACTGCTTTGAATTGGATCAGAGACACCTGAAGACACTACATCTTCATCAGAATCAAAATCAACTTCGGCTTTATCATTTGGATAAAGATGCTCTGTCATTTCTCGACCTTTTTCAAAGAAGCACTCGCCTACAGTATCTGGATGATACCCAGCGGCAATGCACAGACCGTATAACTTCTCAGTCAGGTCACTCATCCCCATTGAATCGTGTGTACTTTCGCAGGTATATGTTTCTTCGTAATTTTTTATTGTGATTTTCATAATTTTATAGGAAGAGCGTGGCAGCTGCAACGATAGCAATTCCAACTACTATTCCATTCGTGGTGTTACCTAAAAAATATCCAACGCAACCGCATATCGTGATAAGTGATAGGACTTTAATATTCTCTGTTATATATTTCATGCTATATTATATCAGTGTTCCATTCCGATAAGGCCAAAACCGTGTGTTGCGATCGCGTTTAAGATGATAAAAACACAAGTCACTACATGCAGGACTATCCACACACTCCTAATGATGGCGACTTTATCAGCCTTGTTATTATCTGAATAGGCTTTGTGGCCTATTGCTTTGCACCATACCTCCCACATATTATTTAAAATGGTAGTCGTGATGGGACTCGAACCCATATGGGGTAACCCCCAGCAGTTTTTAAGACTGCTCTGTAAACCGATTCCAGCACACGACCTTTAAATGTTAATTACTCTTCAATTTCCTTTAGTTTAATTTTCTGCCGGCCAAACTTTCGTTCTGCGCCATCTACTGCAAGAATCCAACCTGTCTTTGTTGTCGTAAACTGCCACTCATTACTTAAACCAAAACGGTCACCTGTAAAGTGAATGCCTAGTGCACCCCACATTGTTAGCGCTTCTATCACAACTTCTTTACCGCTATCATCGATGAGCCATTTCTTTTTTTTCATATATTATTATTTTATTCTTTACGGCCGGTAAAGCTCCCACTTTTGCGAAGGTTGTTCCGTCTTCGATCCTTCTAGCGTATCATCTCTTAGTAACCCATCGTATGGTTCTATACCTGATTCATGCCATGTGATATCTACACCGGAATGAGTATCTTCCTTTTCATCTAAAGGACAGTACAGTTCACCAATCTCTAAGAATGCTTCAGCAACGCTACCTGCATCATATCCAGAAGATATACATAACCGGTACATATACTCTGCCGTCTCATACACTGTTAACCCGGCGGTGTTAGTTTCAATCGTGTGTTTATCTTCGTATACTTCTATTGATAGTTTCATTATTTAATTATGTTGAGGGTTTTAAGCAGGTAATACCAGCAGGTAATCGATACAGTACAACTAGTACCGTATGCAATAATTGCCGGCCAGTTAATGTAAGGAATTTTTTTATAAATTGGTTTAATCATATGTATATATTGTATGGCTACTCCTGTTGCAACTCTACGACGTAGCATTACGACTAAAGTTAGCTCTCGCTGAACGTGCACCATTAGGTACATAGTATTTGCGCTTTTCTTTCCAGGAGTCAGCTGAATGAATTTCAATCTCACCACCGGTTTTGTGCTGATATATCATTACCCCTCGAGGTCTTTCTATATCTGTTTCAAACGCACACGTTTTACATCTCTTAAGATTGAGCTCAGTACGAGCCCTTTCTACTTCTCTTCCACATCCGCAGTTCATATTATTATTATATTGGTGTTCCATCATATATACCTTAGAAGAGTTCTAATTGTACTTCACTAGGTACTACATCAACCTTGAACGCGTTAAGCACCTTACGAGTAGGTCGAAACTCTTCACCGTAGTTATCGATGAGCACACCATCTTTAATAGTGAATACGTGATTGGATACGAATACTAAAAAGGTACCCTTGCGGAAGGCATCGATGAACGACTTAACAGTCTTCTTACGATGCACTATCTCTCCGCGGAGCTTATACTCATTGCAGAGGCTAACAGTAGGTATTTTTTTGTATTTAAAATTAATATCACCTGCTGTTTGGATAGGGTTATCATGATCAGTGAAAGCTTCGAGCTTATCAGTCATACCCTTTGCGCCCTTACGGTCCTTTCGACCTATGACATCTTTCATATATCTGTGAGCAGCGTCATAAGTTACGCCTACTGCAGTTGCGATTGCTCGGACTGAACAATCATTCTTTTCTCCGATCTTAGAGGCTGCGGATGCTTTACTGAAGTCGATCTCTGTCGACGAATGCTTATAATCTAATACTTTGCTCATTGTTATAATAGTTGGTTGTTATTGTTTCTTTCTTCTCTATAATTATATCGGTGTTCCGTTCCGGAATTATCACCTTTAACATAGATCTGTCAGATACTCGAATCGACTTTTCTTTTATGTCGCTCTTACCACTATTATAACGGTGTTCCGGCTTGAAATCTTCTCATATCCAGCCAATTTAAGTAAAGCTCTTCAGCTTGACCGAGCCCTAGACCATAAGCATCTGCTAATATAGCGTGCGGGTATTGATCCGGGTATGTTCCTCCACTCTCTTCACTTAACTTAATTAAGTATTCGAAGAACTTATTAGCGTCTTCCTGCTCTATATGTAATCGTCTTTCCATATTAATCTCAACCGTAAAATCTAGATGCGTACGTTTTATACATGTAGTCAGGATACGCAAACAGCATTGACTTGATTGTAATCATGCATGCAAATATAGTTGCAGGTAAAAAGACAAGTAAGATGAGAAGATGTATACCTAACTCGAACCATATATTTTTCTTATTCATAATTTATATGGTATTAGATTCGACGTGTAGTGACTGGCTGTGTAATTAATCACGTTTAATAATATTAATTGTACCAACCAAACTCGCACCAGCTGTAATAATTGCTTCTGCTTGATCTGGAGCAAGACGCCAACCTAATAAGGTTGCTACAGTAATAAGGCCACGCCATGTACTCTCTTGCTTAAGTCTAACCATAATACTATCTTGCACGAAGCCGTGCTTACATTTAGTTACTTCTTGTGTTGTTGTATTTGTTTCTTCACTCATATATATATTTATGTAAAATGGTAAATGGTACACCAGGAGGGACTCGAACCCCCGACCTAAGCATTAGAAGTGCTTTGCTACTATCCAACTGAGCTACTGGTGCATTTTGTTATATCCGTTTAACTATAGGCGCGTTTTGTTATATAATGGTGGGCAGGGCTGGATTCGAACCAGCGTAGATAAAATCAGGAGGTTTACAATCTCCCCTCGTTGGCCACTTGAGTACCTACCCATTATTATTTTTATTTGTCTTGAGATTTCTTTTTCTCTACTCTACTAATCTTCCACTGTCTAAAGAGAAGAACTAATATAATAGTACCTGCAAAAAGGGCAGCAGTTTTTACAAAGAAACTGACTGGTGTTTTTTCAACTACTACGGCGGCATCCATCATGTTTTGATGAAACTTGTCATCAACCAATTTCTCTATTTGTGCTAGTATATTCATGTATTATTATTTAAGAGGTTACCATATTCCATACACCACACCCATTCCAAATATATTTACTACCATATAGTACGAAGTTAATATCATTGGCCAGGCTAGCTTGCGTTTATAATACCCATACGTTGCAGCAGTACAGCTAACAAAGAAGCCTGGGTATATATATGCCATGTTAGGTGCTTCAGCTGTTAACGCAAGCATTAAGCTAGCCACGACAGCAAATATTAGACTTACCAGCTCACATGTGAATGCAGCGCGGTCAGTTTCGTAGCTATGTAAGCAGAACTTCTTTATGCGTTTGAGTGTATCCATGTATTGGTATTTAAAGTTTTAATTCTGTTAGTACTTCACCCGCCTTTATGCGAAGATCGTCTCGGCTGTTGCTATACTCTCCGGAGCGTTGCTTACCAGCAACTACAAGATGCACGAAATCTAATAGCATAGCCTTGTCGAGAGCTAGTTGATGGTGCTCATCGGCTAGCAGCTGCTTATATTGATGAGCTTGCTTCTCCTTTTCAATTGACTTGTTAGTATAAATCATTGCCGTAATTATACTACAATTTCAAAATCGCCCTCGAGTCCTAGCATACCGTTACAGAACCCAGCGACATCTAGCATCGTATACTCATAGAAGAATTCAATCATCTTATCCTCTCCACGCGTCCTAAAACAGAACCCGTTACCGTTAATAAATGTATGACATGCATCATACGCCTTTTTAGTTTTAAACTTAATAATCATTTGCATCGTATTAATATTATATTAGGGTTCCCTTTTGATATCAGGCTCAGATGCTTGATATTTCTCTTCAAGTTCTTTAGTAGGTCGCCACTCCGATACTGGCTCACTGACCCATACCTTACCTAGTTCGTTATATGTATTTGTAGAAATAGGCCAGTCCGTACCTACACGTTTCCAGCCACTCCAATCTGAAATGCCTTTGCCGTGATATTCGTAAGTTCTCGAGGCGAATCCAGTAACAGGAGTATTTCGTAGAATGTGATCTTCCGGTAGTTTATGTAGTCTAATAAACTTCATTTAATCTGATATCTATCAATCATCTTAGTTAGTATACTCCACCACAACCTATCAATCCTATCGATGTCATCAGTGCCGTATGCGTTAATAATACTAGTTACACCTGCAGCGTGAAGCTCTTCTACTTGCTTCTCAGCAAATGCATCTTCTTTCTTACGACGTCTGATGATCTGCAGATCTGATTCCTGTTTACTCATTACTGCTTAGAGATGTTATTAACAAAAGCGACCAGTTTTAAGCATACCAATAGCATCCAGCTCAGTCTGAAGGCTGTTAACCACCTCATCTAACTTCTCAAGCTTTTTGATATTAGATGGTTTATGTTCTTCCATAGCGTCAGCCATTCTCTCTGCTTCTCCTAAAGCCTTACTATACGCTCTATCTAGATCTCTACTGATCTTTCTATATGCTACTGTAAGTTCCTTATTAACTAGCCCCTTATACTTTCTAATTGCTTGTATCATACTATTATTATATCGGTGTTCCTTACTGTGCTGCTTCAGCTGTCTCTTCTTTTATAGAAGGCAGGAGTACATGTAATGCTCCTCGATGTTTAATGTTCTCAATCTCTAGGTAGTCAATACGCTTTGCTTGCATGTCAATGTAGTTGACAATAAAGCCCATCATACAACTAAGAACACAGATACATAGTAGATTAATAACCCGACTCCAATCAGTCTTTTTTTTACTCATACCTAATTATATGAGTGTTCCTAGTAGCTGGACGAATAATACACCCTATACCCCTCTTTATCTTTCTCGCGCGCTTTCGCTATAAATTCTAAATCTCTATCGAAATTATAATCATCCTGAGATGTATCAGCACCATAAAAGAATCCGGTGGTTACTGGTAGTTGTCTCAAGAGCACATCTTCCTCTAACCGATCTATATCACCTGATGTTAGCTGCATAGCAGCGCAATTGAAGTCGTCTTTCTTACCTTTATATCTATATAGGTTCTCCATCCAGCCCTGTAGAGCGTTATGTTTCCGCCAGTATTGAAGGTCAATTTGGTCACCTTCTTTATCTCTGATATAAGCATATTGATCTAATCCCATGTTATAATTATATCGGTGTTCCTTTTAATCGAACAACATTTTACATGTAATATAAACTAGACATAAAGTAATCACAAACATTATTGAGCGCTGCAGCGGAGGAATTGGCGCGTCTGCCAGTATAACTGGTAAGCATGCTATCATGTACGGTACTTATGCAGCGATGCTTAATTTATATCGTAATTACTGCTGCTGGGTCGGGCTGGTGAACCTGAACCAACTCTTCTTCTTTTTTACCTCACTCTTTGCTCCTTCCATAACATCTGATTGTTTAGGTTGGGATTCAATATGATCTACATGTTTATATATCACTGCTGCATCTTCCTTCGAGACTGGTAGCTCAGTGGGAGGTAAATTAGGCTCAGATGTAATAATAGAATTACTATCTATTAAAGCAGTGGGTGTAACTCTAGTCTGTAGGGTAGCCTTTATTACCTCCCATGGTCTGAAAATAACTACTAGCAGGGTAGTAACTATACATACATAGCCAAGTATTGCTATTATAGCTTTACTAGTCCGCGGCATAATTTAATCTTCAGTGAGTAGGGTAAGAATATCAGACTGATTAACATAGGTCATTCTCTGACCACCATTACCTTCTGAGACGAGATAAACTACTTCGGGGTTGCCTGAGATAGTTTTTTCTTCTATATTAATTACCTCGCCGTATGAGTGAAAATGATCTCCGGACTTATAGTTAATTGTTTGGCCTTTTCTGTATTTTGGTTGCATAATTGTATTATATATTTATTGGTCACTGATAGCAACTTCTTTTAATAGGTTGTAGGCTAAGTCAAGATGTAGATATAAATCTACGCCAAACTTACGCTCTAACGTACGCTTACTGATCTTAAGATTACTCTCCTTCATTGTAGCGAAGTCCTTGAATTCATCCATGTTATAGGTTGCTTCGAGGTCGAACTTAACGATATGAGTTCGGCCATTCTGTACAACTTCGAGTATTCGATTTACTGGCATGCCGGCAGTTCATTAAGTATATACGCAACTTCAATCTCGAAAGATTTCTGGTCGATAATATTACCACAACTGCCAACATATACGGGATCCATTGCATCTTTATCTGTATATACTACAACAACACCTGTATCTGGATTAAGAGTGAAAGTGTAACCTTCTGTTTTAATATTGTTCATGTTTATCTTTATTGCTTATCTTATTATTTATAGTAGTTCTTAGTTCATTGCTGCGAGGTCTAGAAACTTTTTACCTCGGTTGATTGTCTTCTCGCAAAGCTCGCGGTTATTGACTACAGTCCAGAATGCATTTTTATTCATGCGACCTAGTCCATGTTCAGACGAGTAGTACTGACTTGCTTTATTCTTACCACCGCCTCGTGTACTGTTATGAGTATAGTAGTCAGTGACTGCAGAGAACGCATCAGCGTAGTTCTCTCCACGGTTACCAGCACCTCTAGTGAATAGCTCACCTAGACGTTCAACTGTGTTGAGGCAACGGACACTCGCGTTCTCCCTAGGGTTATTACGAGTGAGGAAGCCTGTATATAGCTGCTGAGCCTTTTCGAGGTCAATACGACGCTGCAGGAGTTTATCAAATTTCGTTTTGAAATCCTCCTGTGTACCGAGAAATTCATCTACCAATACTGTTAGATCAGCTAGCTTAAGCTCAACATCACCGCGGTGTACAGCAGACCCAACCAGCCCCTCATTAGACCTTAGGTTAAAGTTGAATGTATTCTCACACACTGTACATACATTCGTATTGTTGATCCATAGACGAGAGCTCTGATCATGAGCGTTACCGAAGTTTAGGAAGTCTTGAAATTGACGATCGCCGATCTTGTACTCTTTATGGTCACTGAGACTGATAGTCGCAAAAACCTTGCCTCGATTACCTACGGACCCAACACTCTCAAGCTTTGCTTTAGGCAGTCGATTCATAGCATCGCTGACGAGATCCATAAATGATTCATTCGAGACCTCCTTGTATGCTTTTGACATTGGCTTACCAATTAACTGACCATCATCGCTACCAACTAGGATATCGAATCCGGAATCAACATCTTCACCATTTGCTTCGAATGAGAGAGCACGGCGCTCCACATCCCATGATGTTAAGTAGTTATCCTCTAAGTGGATAAATTCTTTTACCTCCGTCAAACCATGCCAGGCTTGTTTTAGGCCGACCTGCTTATCTCTCGCTGTAATATTATGTCCCATTTTTTTGTTTTTTTAGTTTATTGCTGAAGGAATCGTTCCTTCTTACTCTTTAATTATATCGTAGTTCCTCTTTGTTCAAGGTCTTTTTCCTTTAAACTGCTGATACCATGGTATGCTTATAGATAGAATTCTTACCTTTACCAAACTTCTCGAGCTTATTATTCAATACTAGCTCACGTAAACGGTTATATGCAGTATTGTAGTCGCAGTCAAGCTTATCCATAACACGATCGATACTAATATGAGGCGGCTCTTTCATATCAAGTATAGCTTCAAACTCTACCTGCTTCCGGTTTTTCTTTGAAGGAGCTTTATCAGCATCTTCAATCTTAACAGGGTTACCGAAGTCATATCCTCCATGCCCGAGAGATAAAGTTACCTCATTCAAGGCTCCAAAACGATTCTTACTAAAGTGGATCTTACGAAGACCGTCTTCGAATTCACCCTCGATCGCGATTTCCATATTAACATCAACAGTATGCGGTACAATAGTACTACCTTTTAGCTTACCGTCTTTAGTAAGGTGCATAACGAAGAATACAGTACACTCTGTATCTTTAGCAGCGCGCGTCAAACGGCTTACTGCATAGCGCTCGAGCTCAGCTCGATTCATCTTCTTCTTAGAAGTTAAGGCCTGAAAAGAATCAACAACTAGAACATCGAATTGCTTCATAACTTCACATAGAGTATCTATATCAGTCTCATTAGCGACCTTAACGTTCTTAACTTTAATGCGATTGCACGTAAAAGCTAACTGCACAGAACTCTCTTCACCTGAAGCATAAGCAGTCTCGTAACCTTGCTTAGATAAGCCTTCAAGCATCTGCAATAGGAGAGTAGTCTTACCACAGCCTGCAGGAGCAGTCATTGTAATTGCACTACCAGGTAGAACACCTTCGCCGAATAGATCATCGATGGTCTCTATACCTGATTTATAACGGCGATAAAAGAGGTCCGGTATCTTGATATTGCTAACAGATTGGAATTGCGTTGTTTCGTATCCTAGATTCATTATATTAATTGGTTGTTGTTGTTTCTTTCTTCTCTATAATTATATCGGTGTTCCTTTCCGGAATCTCGATAATTATCGTCTATGTTTTAAGGTTCTTAACCTCTCTACTCTTATATTATATCGGTGTTCCGGTTACTCTTCATTACGGATGCGCGTATTCTTCCGGCACTTAACGCGACCATCTCTCTTTTTCTTATCAGTGAAAGAAAAACTCGGTGCCGGCATCGGATGTCTCGCCAAATTACGACGTTTAATCGATGTATTTTCGATACGCTGAGGTTTCTTATTTTTCACATTATTATTATAGTAGTGTTCCCGTTCGTGATTGATTTAATTTCCTTAATTACTGGTCAGGTTATATAAATAATATTACATATGGCCAACAAACGTATAACCGACCTTCCTGGAAGTCAACCTCTAGTAGGTACCGAGGCTCTTGTAACAGACCAGGAATCTAGTCTAACAGTCACGGGTATTGATACAGTACAGACTACTCTATCTGCAATGCAAGAGTTTACTCTATCAGCTGCACCCTTTATAAACGTTACTGGTGATTCAACTTTTACAGGTACATCAGATTTTGAGGGACCAGTTACAATGCCTGGTGCACGGACGCTCGTTAACAGTCCTGGGTTTGAAGTAACTGGTGAATTTACAGTAGATGGTATATCGGAATTCTTCGGAGATGTAGAAGTCGAAAATGGCGCTGACTTGAATGTCACATCCGGGGTATTATTATCTGGAGGTGAAGATCTTGGCGACATTTTTGCCTACAAAGGTCAGTACATACAGAACGGTGGAGGTGTTGAATTTATACAAAGACTAACTCAAGCGCAATACGACGCTATAGGTATACCTGACCCGACCATACTTTACATAATCGTAGGACAATATGAGTGTTTTAACATTTGTAACTATTGGCGATGAGGGTAACGCTGCTGATACCACTGGCTATGGTGATGTATCATATGCATATGATATCAGTAAGTTTGAAATTACCGAGGGCCAGATATCTGCTTATAATGCTGACCCTATAAACAGTACTCGGCAGATCGCAGTAGGTGGCAGTGGTACTGATAAACCAGCTTTAAGCATAAGCTGGAACGAAGCTGCTCGTTATGTTAACTGGCTTAATATAAATGATGGAGCTCAACCAGCGTATAATTTTACTACATCAGGAGTTAATGATAATATTACTCTTTGGAGTAGCGTTGAAGCTTGGCAAACCGACGGCGAAAATCTATTCAGACATAAAGATGCAAAGTATTTCCTACCAAGTGAAGATGAGTGGTATAAAGCAGCTTATTATAAAAGTGGTAGTACTAACGCTGGTTATTGGTTATATCCAACAGGATCAGATACTGCTCCAACACCAGTAGCTTCTGGAACTACCGTTGGTACAGCTGTTTATGATGGTCAGAGCGCTCCTGCTGATGTCGATCAAGCTGGCGGTCTCAGTCCTTATGGTACAATGGGTCAAGGTGGTAACGCAAATGAGTGGAATGAAACTACTGCAGATGGTAATAATGATTTGGCTACCGGGTCGCGGACGCAGCGCGGCGGCATCTGGGTCAACAACTCCAGCTCCTTGCAGTCGACCACCCGCAGCACCAAGTCCCCTGCCTTCGAGGGCGGTGGCACCAGTTTTCGTATAGCGAAGGTGTCAGTTCCAGCACCTCCGGTGGAGTTAACGTTTGTAACTATTGACGATGTCGGTAACGCTGCTGATACCACTAGTTATGGTGATGTTAGTTATACATATCAGATTGGTAAGTATGAAATTACTGAGGGTCAGATATCTGCTTATAATGCTGATCCTATAAATTCTACACGACAGATTACAACAGATAATCGTGGTACTAATAAACCAGCGACGAGTATAACTTGGAACGAATGCGCTAGGTATGTTAACTGGCTTAATATAAAAGAAGGTCTCCAACCTGCATACTACTTCACTACATCAGGAGTTAATGATGATATTACTCTTTGGAGTAGTGGGGAAGCATGGCAGCTTGGTGGTGAGAACTTATATCGACATAAAGATGCAAAGTATTTCCTACCAAGTGAAGATGAGTGGTATAAAGCGGCTTATTATAAGAGCGTAGGTGTTAATGCCGGTTACTGGTTATACCCAACAGGATCAGATACTGCTCCAACAGCAGTAGCTTCTGGAACAACAACTGAGACAGCTGTTTTTGATTTTGTTTCAAGTGATCCTGCTGATGTCGATCAAGCTGGCGGTCTTAGTCCTTATGGTACAATGGGTCAAGGTGGTAACGCAGATGAGTGGATTGAAAGTTCCGGAGATGGTAATAATGATTCGGCTGTTGAGTCGCGGGTGCTCCGCGGCGGTTCCTGGGATACCGTCGCCGCCTTCATGCAGTCGCCCAACCGCGACGCCAGCAGCCCGGCCTTCGAGTTCGACTTCCTCGGTTTTCGTGTCGCATCGTTCGTTCCTCCTGTACCGTTTTCTTCGAACACATCACCGGTCTTAAATTTAGCAGATAATCTCAAAATGGGATCTACCCAAGTAACAGCAGCATACTTGGATTCTGTTCGAGTATGGCCTATCAATGATGGTATCTGGCGTTTTGACACTCCTTCACCCGGTACTACAATTACAGGGTTCAAAATAACCACATCGAGTGGTGGTGTATTCGTCGATTGGGGAGACGGTAATACTGATTTTGTAAATTCAAATCAATCTATAAATAAAACGTATTAATAGCTATGGCAACAATAATAAATTTAAATCCAGAGGATGGCCCAGAAGCTGTTACTGGAATCGATTGCGGGACATCCTCTCCGAGACTTAGTGGTACGATTGATGTATCTGCTTTTGAAAATTTACAAGATCTTACATGTGATGGTAACGATATAACGGAAATAGCTGGTTTTTATGATAACCCTAACATAAAGAGAGTGTTAGCAGCGAACAACAAACTTACTGGGTCTATCCCTGATTTGACCGGTATGACTAGTATAGAGCGTTATTGGGTAATGGTAAATGAACACACCGGTTCCTTCCCGAATATAAATGGATTATCTAACTTAGGACTTATAAATGTCGGTGCCAATAATCTCACCGGCACTTTACCTGCAGACTTACAATCACTAGGAGTACCAAAGCTATTTCGATTTAATATATACGGCAACTCCTTCACCGGCACCCTTTCAGATTGTACTGGTATGAATAACCTAGAGTACGTTTTAGCTGATAATAATAACTTGACTGATTTTACCGGTGGAGTCGAACCTAGTTTATATAGGTTTTTTATAAACAACAATAACCTTACAGAAACGGCGGTAGATAATATTCTTCAAGCTTTTGTCGACGCTAATAGAACCACTAACATGAGTATCGCCATAATGAACCTAGGTGGTAGTGGAAATGCTGCTCCATCAGCAGCAGGCGTTACAAACAAAAACACCCTTATTAGTAGAGGGTGGTCCGTAACTACAAACTAATAATACTATGGCATATCAAGTTATAACAGAAATAAATAATATACAAACATCAGATACCGATTGGTGGATGCTATATGACTCAGATACTTTAGAAACAATCTCACCGCTAATGCAGTGTAGTGGTTACACATCATCACCCTTACCTGTTGATGTAATGGTTAAAGGAGATGCTAAGGCTGAAATTGAACAATATATCATTGATAACGATATCAAGCCGTTTACTGATGATGATATTGTCTAGCATACTGCGTCAAATATATCTTGTAAATTAAATATATCTGATTGTGGGTACGGGAATTCATGCCCTGGTCCATTAAAGTCATAATCGAATAGGAAGCTGTCAATACCAGCAGTATTCTGACCTTCGATAGGCTCGACGAACGGTTCGAAATTTTTATGTAAGTCGTAGCCAAATACCTTCGGGCTTGTACCAACCCACAATACAGCTGATTCAACATCAAATGCTGCAGCTGCATGCTGAAGACAGCTATCGATAAGTATACGTTTTTGAACTACCCCCGGTAATAGCATTAATGTACGTTTATCCATCTCAGGTAACGCTTCAACGCCATGCAGGCTTGGACAGTTTGGTCTTGTTACGTGTAGTATATGGTATTGGTCTTTTAAATTATCTACTAGTATTTGAGCCTGGACGTTAGGAATATCTCTCGTCCAACAATATCCTATCTCATTGTCATGAAACATACCACCATTAGTCTGTAGTAGTAGAGTAGGTTTAGATCTTGTAAACTGATTACTTACCCGCTCAACCTCAACAGGTGTGTAGAATAGACCTGGTGTATTAATACCATCCCATTTGATGTTATGTGTATTGCACCAGGACTCGGCTAGTACTTGATTATTGTATATATGACCAGTATTAAAATAGGGCTCACCTTTGAGTACAATTGTATCACGCCCTTCAATATAATCTTTATAGAAGTATGGAATAACACCTGATCTAAAGACTCTATAGACGTCGGGATTGTTTAAGTAAACCTCAGGCCAAGGGGTAACTACAATAATCTTCCGTTCAGGGTATGCGGCTTTAATATTTCTCGCGACAGCTGTAGATGCGATAATCTTACCTAAGCCTCCTTCAGGGTTGAAAATTAGATATTCCTTTTTATCCATATATATTATTTTATACACCAAACTCCAAAGATCAACTATAGAATAAAGCTTTATCCGTCTTAAATAATATTAATGAGCAAAGGAACGTCTATATACCATTTCAGTAGTACAGTCTTATACAATGAAGTATTTGATCCTAGAGAAGATCTGATTGTATCCTTAGTACGTACGAATGATGAGCAAGAAGATCTCGGATCATTGAGCCTCCAAGGAGGTTCTTTCGGAGGCAGCTTATTAGAGCTTGAACCTACACGTCAGAATCCGACAGGTACACTTGGTTATAATTTCTCTAATGAGTTTGAGAACCTATGTTTATATCTCTTTGATGCATCAGTAGATACGTCGAACTTTTCCGGCATTGACGGTCCCTCACGTAGCACGGCAATTTCTGCTTTTGATGTTGCTCACGTACCTGGTAATATTTTCCTAAGCGGTGATAACCCCGTACCGAATAGGTATTATAGGAGTTTTGGAACGGTTCCACTGCCACCTGCAACCCCAACAGTATTATATGATACGAGTGGTACACCAGTAGTTTCCATAGCAACAGATATACCAGATAACTGGAACACTAGTGGCTCATCTTACCCGACTGCGACTCGCTTAGTAATTGGAACAAGCTGTACTGTAGTTGGCGTGCAAGCCTTCAACGCGGCGATAAACGTAGCTTTCGGGGTAAATTCTACGGAACTACTAATACCTTATAGTGTAACTGATGTTGGTACTCAAGCCTTTCAAGGTACGGGATTTACATCAATAAGTTTAGATAGTGGATTGGTAAATATAGGAGATGCAGCATTTTACGAAATGGAGAAGCTAGAAGGTGAAGTAATAATTCCTGAAGGTGTTATAACTATTGGTCAAGCGGCCTTTGCAACCTCTGGCACTCTTGACGACGGGGGCGGTATCACATCGATAACTATTCCAAGTAGTGTAACAAGTATTGGAGCAAATGCGTTTGCGCAGCCGACTGCCGGTTTCCCAGGTGATCGAGGCAGCGTGCTAGCCTTAACGAGGGTTAATTGCTATGTGAATAAATCAATTGTTGATGCAGGAGTTAATTCACTAGGTGGAAATAACGGCTTAACAGAGATTCATGTTCGTCGGAATGACTCTTCTTGGACTGCTGGTCCTGGTCAGACTGCTGGCGGGTTAACCTTATTCGTGATTAAAGATTTAGAGGACTCACCGGTAAGTGCGGGGTGGAATGCAGATACTGCATGGGTTGACTCAGCCGGTACTTCTGAATTCAGATATACTTACAACGATTCTAAGTATGGTAGACCTCAAAATGGGTGGGAGTTTAGATACACGACAGCCGAACCAGGTAGCAGCACAAACTGCTTCTATACTACAGTCTCTTCTGCTAGTGGTTTATTTCCATGGGAGATACCAAGTTGGTACGTTACCAATAACAGCTCTAATACATATGCTCTTTCTACAGCTAGTACAGTCGATTTAACATTATCAGGATTTACAACCAAATATGGTCTGTCGACAGACAATGCCTATGAACTCGATGGGCCTGGGGCTAGCGTTTTAACGGACCTAACTCAACCAGCTATAAGATTGACTGACCCTACATCTTTCGGTTCATTCCTATCCGGTGCATTAGTATTAGCTTGTGTAGATAACAACGGAGCTTTTAGTTTATCAGGTAGTCAAGATGGATTTTATAATAGCGGTACAGAGACATTATCATCAAAGGTATTCAGTGTTAGGGCATTATCTGCATTACAGAGCACTAGATCAGCAGAGTTATGTACGTTTGACTTTAAAGGTGCTGTTGTACCTGAAGATGGTTATTCAACTATCGATGATAGATGGAAACTTCTAAGAGTTGGATTTAAACGAAATCTACAAGACGTCGTACTGTATGTACGCGAAAATGGTATATATGAAACTCAACAAGTCTTCAGTACAGGCTTTAACCTCGAACAACTGCCAGCTGGTATTAAGGTAGGTATTTCATATTCAGGTCACATGCCTATGGAAATTCAAAACCTAACCATTAATGGTATATTGTCATCGGCGTCATAAATAAATATAACATGGCTAATTTCAAATTAACAGAATTAAACAGTATAAGCGATACAGCTGCTTCAGACTTAATATATATAGTACAACAGGATCTTTCAAAGAGTATTACAATTGAGAACTTCTTTAGCAATGTACCGGCTCAGATAACCTCAACTGGAGGTTTTGATATAGTGAATCCAGGTATTAATGGTGGTCAATATCTATCCGGTGGTCAAGAGCTAGGTATAGCGTTACAGGGTAGCCTTGCATCTAAGAATACTCGTCAAATACTATTTATCGAGAATACTACTAATGACCCCTTCGAATGGCCAGGTGGTAACGACGTTCTAACACCATATGGTAATAGTGTTGTAAATATATCCGGAGGTGCCATTGTACCGTCATCTGCAATACAGCGTCTAAATGTACGTGTACCTAATACTGATGAAGAAGCACTACCGGTTGGATGGAATATTAAGTTCATCCAAACAGGTGAGTTACCAATTTACCTAAGTGCCGGTGGTGGTGTTACAATTTTATCTGTCAACGATACTTTGAGTTCCGGTTATACTGGAGCAGCAGGTGAAATACCTTACTCGTCGGTGGAAGTGTATAGGGCAGCGGAAAATAAATTTGTTGTTACGCACAGCCTATCTTGTAATGGGTTAGGTACAGATAGATCTGACTGGTCCTAGTTCGAGACGTAGTCTTTAATTAAATATAATTAAGATGCCTGTTGAGATAAAGAGTTATAGCAATATTAAACCAGTTAACTTTATGCTGGAGGATCCTGATAGAGCTTTGGACCTATCTATTCCAAGTCAATTCTCTACCCTGCAGGGAATGAGTTTACTGGAATATAATTTCCTATTGAGTGCTAACGATGTATTAAATAAAAATTATACTACAACGTATTTAACAAACACTAAGACTGAGCAAGATATCTTTGATCTTAATCAACCAGAAGAAATATCGAGTAGCTTTGCAACAACACTACAATTCGGCAATATTGCGGCAGGGTATCTTACAATAGATAGAAATAACAGCACTCTCTCAAGTGCGCAGAGCGTAACCACCTTTGATAATGCTAGCGCGCAATCATTTACTGCTATACTAACTTCTGTTAATGATGATCTATATTGTAGAGTTTTTACTTATGACGGGGTATATAGAAAGTATCTCGCATATCACACTGAAACGGACCAGTTAGTTTTTGACACACTACCTAATGCTGATGGGTTAGTTACAACCACATACTTTAACGCTATTCAGAGCGATAATCATTTACGGTTATCCATACAGGGTGAGACATCCACCGGTGTATTAACATCGAGTTTAATTAGCGTAGATGGTAGCGCACTAACCACTCTACCTACACCAGACTTCGATGACTATAAGAGTAGTACAATAACGCTATCTAATAGCGGTGTACCGAATACAAAATATCTAGATATAAGTAATAACTTCGTGTATTATACTTCCGGAGCTGATATTGACGAGGTTAAAACACTAAGTGGTACTAAGTATAACTTCCTAATGTACAGTAATTATGAAGATAATTATATTAAGAATGGTAATATATGTTCTAATTTAAATTACTTCAATCTAAAGAATCAAATTTCCAATCATCATAACGTTAATAAGAATTTGCCGTTCGCTGATAAGCAAATGCAGCGACAGTATACGTCAATCGTGAACAACGAGACGCAGGAAGCATCAGAGGAGTTCTTAAGACTGCAGTATAACTTCCACACAGTAGAATATAACTTCCAACCTGACACCTATACAAAATTTATATTACCGGATAACATATTACCGTTTACACAGATAAACTTAAATGATGCTGGTCTGCAGGCTGCTGGCGCATATGCAGCAGATTCACCTCACTTTAGTGATAGAATATATAAGGATGTTGGTAACCGAAAAGATGTTGTTAATAATCTTAATGAAAATGGAGAGTACCTATGTAGCTGGTTGTATAATAATGGCCTAGATGGTATATGGTATGATAGATACTATCTGCCCCAAGACATTACAGGCGTTGAGGCAGAAGAGGGTAATTTAAATAATCCGCCGATACCACTATCTGCCTCAACCCCTGTAATTGATCAAATAGTGGATACATTAGGTGTTAGTGAAATGAACTACATCGACATTGAGAGTACGTTAATGCTCGAGCCTAGTGGTGTATATTATTACGCGCGTGTAGGTCATAAATCTGTATCTACTATTTTAGATAAACTCTCCGGCGACCTAATTAAACGAAACTTTACACCAAGGCAAAATGGTGACCCGGCTTATGTCGGACCCTCTACTGATACATTAGTTATTAATACATCTGCATACGATACATTCAGTATACTTGCAGATAACCGAGGCAATGTTAATGGTCTGAATATATCTTTTGAATTAGATATACCAAACCTCGATGACCCGAAAGCATTTCAATTAGTAGGTAATCTGTTTAATGGTGGGTTAGGCATTGTTAAGAACTTTTACTTTACTCCGCTCATATACCTATATGAAGGTAACACCATTTACTATTACGATACAGACTTTAACCTGATCAAAACAACTACAATCCCGTCCCTAACAGTTATTAGAGATATCTTATATGTTAGTAAGAGTACGGATATTGTAGTCGTCGGCTCAGGCCCTGGTGGTAGTAAGATCATGCGCGTATCGTATACCGGTGATGTTCAAAAGGAAAATAATGATGATATTGCAGCAGATATTGTCGAGTCTGATTATAGCTCACGTGTAATGTATGGAGCTGGCTCAAAAGTACTAATTAAGGATATTAATAGCATAGCTCCCGGGGCTTGGGATCTAGATACACAAACCCTAATAGCCTCGCCGGCTATAGCAAATCTCGATATTGTGGATGAATCAGTAATCAGACGAAATAATAATAGTGAGTTTGGTACAATGCGAGGACTGAGAGGCGTTAACTTAAATGATACCCTAGGAGCAGCTATAAGTGGTACCGGCAGTAATTACGGTATGTCAAATAAAGTAATATTTAAAGATTTCGTCCAAGATACAACGTTCCTAGCTCTCTCGACAAACACTAAAATATGGGATATTAACTCTTTTAATGAAGAGCTCTATGTACAAACTGATAATAAGCTACAAGTCTTTAGTACTGAAAGAGAGTTACTCTCAAGCTTTACTCTCTCTACTTCTGCAGTTTCAGGTCATAAGATTGATTTTGTCACGGAAGATTACATAACTAAACCATTAGTGTTATCTAGGGATATTAATGGTAAGCTAATCGCAGATAAAATTACACTTGCACCCACTACATCGAGTGGGTATACACTATCATCTTATGCGTTACCTATAACAGGTGCTGATCTCGGTTACGATTTCGGTACTAAATTAGGAAACTTTGCGAACCCTACTAATGTATATAGTATGGAGCAAACCTTTAAGGAGTACGAAAATAAGTTCTGCGTACTAACAAGATTTGATAACGCATATGCCGGTTCACCTGTTGAAAGGATATGGGAGCTCGAGGGGCAGGGTGATCCCAGTGTATGGAGTGACCTAACGAGTGGCAACTGGTCTGTTAACTACAGTGGAGCAGGCACAACTCTTGATGATAATAGTGATATAATAGTGATACCGAATATAATACCTGGTAAGAATTGTATTTCTATTAACAGCGATCTACTAACCGGTAAGACAACGGTAGATGTAAACGGTACATCGGTCGCTGACATTAACATAACTGTAGGTATGAGACCTCTTAAGAATTATTTGAATAATGCTTTCTTTATAGGTCAGCCAAACTATAGTATCGACCCTGTATCAAATTTTATCGATAATCAAAGCTTCAACGCCAAGTATATTACAGTTAAAAACCTCCGCGCATATAACGCGCAACTCTACCGTGATTTAATTGACTATCAGTTCTTAGAATGCTCGGAGATCGACCCTGTAAATTTCGATATAACTTCTGGCACGCGTAATAATGTCGAGACTATTGATAATTTATTCAGCTACACCATACCAGGTAGCCTCGCAAATAGAGTGAAAATATATATTAAGAACGGAGGCTTGACGAGTAAGGAAGGTATAATATTATCAGACACTCTTACATCGAAAGTTAAAACCTTCATGCCAAAAAATGTTACTCATGTTATCTTTGATTACAGTATAGGCAATAATTTTAAACCTGGAGAGAATGTAGAAATACTCCGAAATGTACCTTCACCAGTATAGACTGGTACAGTTTCATTATAAATATCGTAAATTCGTTTGAAGATTGATTTTTTGTTATAAATACTTTTGATGTCGCAGTATACACTAAATAATAATAGTATGTCTATTAGTTTTCAGGGAACTGAAGTACCTGTAGATGTTTTTAAATATACTGAGGGTAATGCTCTCAATTTTGACGGTGAAGATTATATAGGGTACTATACAGTAGCTGGTAATCGTGTATACCGTGGCAGAGTGATAGATAGTAGCTCTCCCATACTAACAGCTGTAGATAACTCTCGAGGTAATTTTATTATAGAGCGAAGCTTCTTTAATAGAGGTACGTATGTTGATATGGAACTTACGAATGACCTTGAGCAACTAAGATTCCAGCCAAGTGAGTTTATTAACCAAAACTCTATTAATACTAAACTGACTAAACTATATGAAAATTTCTTAGATTTATATAACTACTCATTTGTACGTAATAGTAATTTACCATTTAACTACACAGGTTTTATCGGTGTAACAGGTAATACTCCTACCGAGTACTTAAATTACACTACAGATTTGAATAGTACGTATACAGATACAAGTGAGGTAAACTTAACAGATGCTAGAGGTTTTGAATTGATAGGTAACTTTAATACATCGAGTAACCCACTAAAGGTTGAGACACCTGGATCGTTCGCATCAATATATTTCACCACATCTGCCCTTCAGATATTTATAAATCAAAACGACCCCGATACAGGTAGTACGGCTACTTTTATATTATCCACAGATAGAGCAGACGGTATATTCTCGCAGCCGTTTCAAAATATTACTGATATTACGACGAATGATATGGATACATTGTATGTCAGCGATACTTTTCATAACCAAATTTACAGATTATACATCGACCCTGTTATTAACAATAAGGACCCAGGATCATCTTCTTTTGATCTTTTAAACGCAGGTGGATTTAAACTAAATACATCCGGTCAAAGTACACTTTCAGGGGTCAGTCATATGTATTATTTTAACGATGAGATATATACATGGAACGAAGGCCGTAAATCGGTCATTGTTTTAGGAGACAACTTATCTAAGATAAGAGAATATAATAACATTGTTTTTAAGGAAAAGCAAGTACAAGACTTTGCGGTTAATCCTATAACTGGTGTATTGTTCATTGTATTTGATGATTTTACTATATTAGAAGTCGATTCATTGTTTAAGACTGCTTCTATTCTACATGCACCAGATGTAGGCCGGTCAGATCCAGGTACACCAACACGTATTTTATTTTCACAGAATGATAGTAATATATACTATATCATCACTGATACAAACGTATTCAAGTTTCTGATATATGCCGGTACAGACGAGTTGATAGGTAGTTTTAACTTTACAGATTTACCGGGTGTCGACTTTACTACGAGTCGTCGGATATTTGATGCTAAGATTCTCGCAGAGAATGAGAACAGAGATTCCTTGTTCATATTTAATAAAGATATTGTTAAGGTAGGTGATGAGTATAGAGGTAGAGATAGATTAATGAGATTTAGTGAACCTAATAACCTCTTAAATCTGTTAGAGGATGCTAATTTTAAGATATACGATAGAGAAGATATATCAGTTAAAGAACAATATTTTAATAATATTACTTTTAATAAGAGTCTGCAGAAACTACTTTACAATCACGATAATCTTGCTGCAAATATTCAATTCCAATTTAATTTAGCATATAGTACAGAAAAGCTTCTAACACTTACAGGTATATCAAGTCTTTCAGCTTCTGTAGTACAGGCATCAACCTACGATAATTTCGTTGGCATGAATGAGGTTTTAACTCCTCAAGTATTCAATAGATGTATTGAAAGAATATATAACTACCAGTTAAGTATCATGAAGTGCCTAGAGTTTAATGTGACTAATTTAAAGTACCCATATAGTGAGATAGTACCCTTTTAATCTCGTTTTATTTGATTAAATATTTGTATGGCTAGTTTTACAGGACAAAATATATGCAGTACTTATAAGTCTATACTGAACTTAGGACCTAGTGCGCAGCTGAATTGTACATTAAATGGTAGCACCGCGTGTATAGTTACGGATGGTACAGGCCTGGAATCAAGCCTTTACCTCCGCACTAAAGGTAACGGTATGATATCCTGCGGTACATTACAGGTAAGGGGTGGGGACCTTAATATGTGCGGTAACAGCATTAACAACGCTAATCAGGTTAATGCTACCGGTGTTGCCTCATCCGGACTAATTAGTACACAAAATAGCCTTGATGCTCAGGCTGATGTACTTGCAAGGCAAGATCTGAGAGCTTGCCGTAATCTAATAGTAGCAGGTGTTGCAACTGTCACTGGTGTTATTAGAGGTTGCTCTGACATTATAGCGTTCTACTCTTCCGATAAACGGTTAAAAGAGAATGTAAACAAGATTGTAAACTCTAAAGAAGTAGTCAAAAACTTAACTGGCTATTCCTTCGACTGGAAAGAGGAAGCAGATAGAGAAGGTAAGGACTTCGGTGTAATGGCCCAAGATGTCGAGAAGGTACTTCCGGAATTAGTACATGAAAGACCTGATGGATTTAAATCGGTCGACTATGTTAAGATCATACCATACCTTATTGAAGAGGTTAAGCGTCTAGACGCTGAGGTAGAAGAGTTAAAAGGTGCTTAGTCCTTTTAGGTGTAGTGTTATTCGTAGAGTTATTATATGAGGTTATACTATTACGTGCATAAATGTGTTAATACTGATAAGCTGGTATTCACTACTTCGTGTAAAAAAATTACCATGGAATCTCAATGTATTGAGTTGAGCCAAGCAGAAACACAAGAATACAGCTTACATATTAAATACATAGATTGTTGTGAATTAGATAAAAATAGCAAGTTGGTATCTGATCCGGTGCTGGTCTTAGCTCAAAGACTTGAGTGTTTGACTATAGGTATTCACCGCCGTATATTAGAACTGCGAAAATTGATTGTTGAGGCTTCTGCTTTGAATAATACAGATGTCATTAAAGAGATTACACAGACAATTACAGCACTAGACGATTTTATAAATGAAGATTTTTCAAGCATTAAAACTATCAAAGAAATCGACACACTTACGTGCCCAGAATTAGATATAGATTTTCCACAGCACTATGCAAGCAAAATATACAGAATACGACATACACAGTAAAGGTGTACCTAAATTAGAGCATGTAGCAGATTTAGAAGCTGCTTTAAAATCTCTATCACCCAAAAGTGTATATGATAGATTAGAAAAAACCGTAAGAAGTGGGCCTCTAAATTCAGACGCCCCTCACGCTGTTAACGCATCTTTAGCAAAGCTCAGTGATTCAGATGCAATAGATTTATTACCGGTATTAAAGAAATGTTTCCCGTCGCTAAGATTTAGAATAAGCGGTAAATTCGTATACGGACCTGGTGATCGCATCGATGAACATACAAACTCCGATGATCCATCCGACACGCTATACATAACATATGCAACTGGTAGGTCCAAATTCTCATACCGTTATTCTTTAGACGACGATTTCATCGATACATACGACGCTGTTGATGGTATTACATTAAGAGCATTTGAACTTACCGCTAGAGAGCCCTATACATATCATAAAGTTGAATGTGAATCAGGTTATAGAGTTTCAATCGGATTGAGATATGTCAGTGTTTAAACAAACATTCAGTAATCACATCTTAGACGGTAATAGATACATCGATGTACAATCATTAATTAGGACGCTTAATGCGCTGCGAGTTTTAGAATATTGCGACAATTACGATATTGTCAACACCCGATGTAAAGACTATCAACTAAAAGAGGAGGTTATTAATTACTATAAAAAGGAAGGGGTTTGTACTGAACCTATTGTTGTGACTGATGATGATTTTTGCTTAGACGGTAGACACCGCGTAGCGTATAGAAAGCAGATAAACGATACGACATGTTCAGCATATATTGTACCGAGAGAGTATGTTAATAAATTTATTAAGACCTAACTCGTTATTTAATTAGCAATAATCACTTGAAACGGTACATCAACGTAGCTTCTGCTAATAAACGAAACGGTATTGGCGTCATTGCCTCCACCCTGCCCACCGGAGCTTTCGAGTGATACGCACTCGACATATATCGAAGTATTATTGTTATCTATACGTACAGAGATAGCATACTGACCAGATAAGAAGCTATTGCTCGGAGATTGTAGTGTCCAGTTGTTTGCTAAGGATGCAACAGCCGTTGGCCTGGTACCTATATCATCAATTGTTATAGTGTATCTACCGATTGCTGTTCTTGTTAGTGTACAATTCCTGAGATATGTATTTATATCTGGTATATGATCGACTGTTGCATATACCTGTGTACCTGTTAACTTTAATCTATTAGAACCGTCAAATGTGAAGTCGTCTGATACCTTTAATCCGATCTGGGTGCTGGATAAATTTACAAACGCAGTCTGGGTACCTTGCGCATCAAGAGCTGATAGGCCAGTACCGACGTTAACGTTGTACTGCTGAATATCATCAGGCTTAGCTTTAATGATGTAACTCATAGCAACGTATGGTTGAACGTTGTCGTGCGCGACATTATTCATATGATCAGCATCATTTAATTGCTGCGTTGCAGTCATCGCGTCATAGAGCTTGTTTGGACTCGGGCCAGCTGGGATAGGCTGAGGGTTGGTACCACAGGTGTATTGAGTGACTGGAGCGTTGCCGGCTACCCATCTTCCGCAATAACAAGTATTGGAAATGGATAGAGCACCGGGATTTCTTGTGACCGAAAGTGGCTTGTTTACCAGGAAAGGGAACCAATCATCATTGATTGACTGGCTAAATGTACCTGTGAAGTGCATATGGTTTATTGCCTGGTAACTTAATGTATGCTTATACTCGCCACCGTACGTGGCAAAATTGGTCGTGCATGTGTTTGTACCGTCATTACCTTGACCAGCACCTACCATGGTCCTAGCTCTTAAGTCTGGTAGTGCGTAATAAGCACCTGTAGGTGAAGGTGCACCGCCCGATGTAGTTCGAGGTCCCCACTGCGTGCCGAGTAGATCTCGAAGCTCTGGATAAGCTGAACCTAAGAATCTGCGCTCTGAGAATAAGTTAATCCACTTATCATCTGGTATACTAGACTGACCACCTGCCCATGGTATGATTGTACCGACAGGAGAGGTATCACTGAAAACTAATGCAGTGCCGTCTCCAGGTACCGCTTCTGCCCACGTTAGGTTACCAGATCCATCTGTCCGAAGAAAGTTCCGTGGAACTTCGGTTGCTGGGAAATTGTATGGTATGCTATTAATAGTAACTTGACCAGTAGATACAGATAACCTATTTGATACTTGCACCGCCGGCGAAGCAACACTACTAGTAGCAGTAATGCCTCTCACAGTATAATCACTGTCATTATCAAGGGCTCTATTATTAACAGCGTTGTCGGCTAATAGATCGTTTCCGATAGTACGTGCTTTGATCTGAGCATTTGTAATTGATTTATCGGCAATCTTATCAGCTGTCACTGCCTGTCCAGCTAGCTTAGTGTTAGTTACAGCTGAGTTGGTTATGTTATTAGTCTTAACTATACTATCTGTTAAGAGATTACTTACCTGAATCTTTTTAGAGATGCCTGTATCATTAGAGGATTCTCTACTGTTAATAATAATCTCGTTAACATCACTATTAACATTAATCTCGTTGAGTTCAGATATACGAATATCACTTGCCATATTATTATTTATTACAATAACGTAATATTATCGCCGTCAGGGTCAGTTATTACTCTATTAATAGCACTTAATCCATAACCTGATGTTGGGTATGAGTAGAGGAAGTCAGTATCACTAGAGATAAATATATTATTCGGGTCAGTAGTACCTGGTACGTACCCGGTTGAAACAAGCGTACCGTATGTATACACAGTAGCGTCTGGTGGTAATAAATTAGTCTGATTAAAGGTTATTTTGATCGGATCATAACCTGTAACTATATTAGTAAATTCGTTACCTGTACCAACTATACCTAGATTATTAAAACCATCCGTGATTACATCAAAGAATGTCTCGTATGTCGATAGAACGCCAGTTTCTAAAGTAGTCGCTGGTATATAAGGTATGGCTAAATCAGTATAGTTAATTAAACTAGTAGATGAGAGATCTGTTATGGCCGTATCCTGGCCGGATATGGAGAAAGCAAAAGCATACCGTCTACCAGTATGACCTTGTAACTGAAAACCACCGGCACTTAACCCAATATCACCGAATGCTGACAACGCGCTCGATGGAGACAGCTCAGTCCTTGCTAAGAAGGAGTCATCAGGATACAGGACTGTGTCTTCAGGGTCAGTATTAAGATAAATACCGGACAACACGCGAGACGACGGTTGAAGTTCAAAGTACGTTAACGGGTAAATAATATTTTCATCCGTCTCTACGTTAAAGTACGGTACAGCACTCCCACCTACAGTAAACAACTGGCTGTTGAGGATTTCTATGTTTCTATCTACAATATTCTCCGGTGTAGTTCTAAACTCGATAATATGAGTTGCTGATAAAGGCCCTGTATTCTGATCTACTTGCTCATATTTAATAGCAATATTAGCTGATAAAGTAGTATAGGTTGATGCGGTGGTAAAATATGTATGTGATATACTAGTAAACGGTAAAGTATTGGTAACACCACCACTAAATTTAGCTGAATATGTGGTAATGCCACTAGACGCCGGGTCCCCGAAATCGATTTCGACGCTATTGAATCCAGGTTTATCTGAGTGAAAGTCTATTATATCACTCTGTATACCAGATAGCAGAAAAGTGACTACCGTATTACCTTGTATCGCTTCTCTTGATATAAAATTAACGCTACTATCTTGAGGTTGATAGTTAGATAAGTTTACGGTTAATGTATGTTTAGAATCTAAGTGTGCCATAGGTCAGGTCTTGTGCAGGCTCGGATGTTATACTCCGTGCGTTAAAGTTATTTATAAACGTATTAGGGGAATAAAAGTTTATAGTCTTGGTAAAGTTATCCGGGGCTATTATATAGTTGTCAGTAACCGTAAATATATCACCGTCGAGTTCAAATACTAGTATATGTATAAAGCAAGTATGATTTAAGTCCCTGAAGTTAGTGATCGATATAAACTTGCCTTGCTTATCATTATAGGCTAACGCGATGTTCGTTATCTCAACAATATTAGTATCAAGGTTGAAGGTAAAATTATCGGCGAAATAACTCTGATTCTGTGATGTGTTAGTTACGAGATTTACTTCTCTCTTAGTATCCTTATTATACTTGAACATCTCGAACTGGAAGAACTTAATATTCGTCGGTGATGTTGTAGATGGGTCACTAGTTAGTTTGATATAGAAGATGTCACTGCCTAATCTAGTAGGGTTACTGAGATTACTTATAGGTGTGGTAGCTTGATCAACTATTATCTCTTTAGTATACGGCCTAACCGTTGCAGTGAATTCTGCCGGGCTGAATTTACCATTTGTATAGTCGATACTATCAATGACAAGGTAATTGGCCGTTTTAAAGAAGAATATGGTCTCAAAAATATCTAAATCTTGATACTCACCACTTTCCAATTGCCCCAATAAGACAGGATCATAAGCGAATCGACTAAAAACAGTGCCGAATTCATCTGCTATAGGTTTTATTGTGCTGTTAAGGACGTTACTAACTTCGATCAGCTTACCTTTATGTCTAATGCCAGCTAATGTTTCTTTTCTATTATCAGTAGATACGGTTTCAAATACTGTTGAATACCTATCTTGGACTGGTTCAACTCCTTCAAAATTATCTAAATTTCTATTACCAGCATCTGTAACGTTAGTAATATAAAACTGATTACCGTATATATCACCGACTTCTTTAACGATCTGGCTCGGGACATTAAGTTTCTCAATACCTACCAATGGGGTGATATTATTAGGCTCAAACAATCTCTGTTCAGTAGTATTATATGAGTGGAATGTTTGGTCCTTACTATCTACCTCAGGCAAAAATCTACCAAACGAAGATGATACGTTTTTAAACCTATTAAATGTACTATTGAATATTAGCGGATTAGCTCTCACACGACCACCAACGCCCTCTATTGAACCATACCTAGATGGGTTTGGTATGACGTATGTGGTATTACGTTCAAAATCGTCCGGTACAATATAGCTACTAAAGTCGCACTCCATTTTAAGAGCACCTCTTATAGATGGTTTAAAGAATAGGCCTACGCTTCTCTCACTCTTAAACGAGTCACCAGTAACTGCTAGTGTTGAAGGGTGGTTAATATTCAATAAGTTTCTATGCGGATACTTAGCTGTGAATAGTTTTTCGTATACATAATCCGTACCATCACCGGTAGAGATATAATACATATCAGTACCTTGAAAGTTAACGGGAATCTCTTTTGTAAAATTGTAGTTTAAATCCGACCTATCACCGGTATTTTGATACCCTATAAATTGATCAGGTTGTAATAATGATAGATCCGGTTGATTGTAGGTAACTAGTAAGCCTGGAATCTCTTCTAGCTCTACACCATCGGTGTTTATTATATCAATAATAGCCTCATCGTCGTTTATATAGAAAGAGCTACTTATCGTATTTGTATTAGATGTAAAATAGTCGGATCTATCGCCTGAGATTGTATCATAAAAAGTCGGAGACTCCTTCGGGTCCAAGTCGTAATAATCGTTAAACGTATCATACACTCTTTCAAAACTAATATCGATACTATTAACGATGTCTTCAGGCGTCCTCTTATTAGGGTTAATACCCGGAGCCACATCATCACCGTAGTATATATCAAGTATTTGGTCCTTGATAAAGGTCACCGCACCTCCATCGGTACCCTTTTTCTTAATATACTCTAAGTTACTGGTTATGCTAGCACGCTTCTTTTTAAAGTATAAAGCTATTTCTTTAATCTTCGATGTAAAGAATGGTAGTGCAATTGTTAGTTGCTCGTTATTGTTTAAATCTATATTATCGAAATAACGCTTCTCCTCGTTAGTGAAAAAGAGTAAGTTTATCTCTGATAAGAAATTAATAAACTGCGTTCTAACATTTACGTTAATAGAAACTAACGAGGTATTTGTATACGCCTCCCAATATTGTAGGTATCTCTGATAACTTGATAACTCATTCTCTTTATCATTAACATCAGCGTACTTTAAATAATCAAGAAAGGAGAAAGGTTCATTTAAATCTCTCTTTGCATCATCTAAAGTGTTTGTTACACTGAAGTATACGGTAGTATCGCTTAAGGCAGGCATATAAAATATTTATTCTCGAATTACGATCCTGATATAAGACCTAGGTTAGTATATAGATTATGAGAAATAACTTTTTCCGCTACACCCCATTTATCAATGTACTGGTTATAAGAAGTTAGGCTATTTAGATACGTGTTGTTTGCATTATCAAAATCAATAAATTTCTGTAGATAAGAACCTTCTATCGTATCTATAAAGTCGTAGAATTGGTAGTACTTATTAATATCAATACCTGTAATATTATTAGGCATTACTAAGCCCCATCCCCAGGATCTATTATATGCTGAAAGTGGGTATGCATTATGACTTGTATAGTTAACATCAGTAGCACTTAAGATATTAGTATTAACCAATTTATACTGATTACTGAATTTTTCATACGCTAATATATTCTTTGAATTTGTACCAGTCTCGAGTAAGGTATCCTCTACTGGTAGAAGGTCTCCTCGATTCTTACCATAAAACTCTTTACTAATATAACCTTTTGAATCGTAATTACCTTGGAATTGATTCTTGCTACCCAGTTGCCGGCTTACACCAACAGATAGTATATCAATCAACCGCTCCAAGCTAGGTGGGAATTGCTGATTATACTCGTCCATAGTCATTGACAGTTGACTAACGAGAGAGTTTAGTGACTTAACGTTTGCATAATCAGGGTCATTAATGTTAGCGACGTAGTTACTGACTTTCTCGTGAATCTTTATACCTAAGGTCTCCGGGTAACTGCTACTATCGCCGACGATTTGGCCCAGTAGTTGATCCATGAAGATTGGTTCACGCTGTAACACGGGCTGTGTAGCTAAGTCCTTATAATTCTGCGCCTGGTTATTATCTTCTCCAATCTTTCTGATATCGTAGATCGGTTCTGCTGGATATACGTCAAATAATGTTGACACTCCTGAAACTGTATTGCTTGCATCAGAGTAGGTTACCTGAATTCTCAGATCTGTATCAGCGACAGATGTTTGTATAACACCCTTGAGGTAGCCACCGCCATCGCTAGCGCTGAGGTCCCCGTAATTAGTACGATATGTTGATTCACCGTCTAGGACAGCTGTACCATTACTTCTTATTAATTTTACCTCTAGATTAGCATCATCGACTATTATAAAATCCTCTATGGTATTTTGAACTTCTACTAATTCATTGATCGGTCCAGGTGTCTGGGTCCGTAGTAGCTCAAGTTCTTTCGTTAGCTTAGGGTACCTCTTTAAAGGTGCACCACTAAGATCGACCACTTTAGCAATAAAATATATATCTTGATTAACAAAGTTAATTTTAGGTATATTGAATGATGACAGAGATGTAATAAACCCTGTAATGCCGTTAGTAGTAATACTTAGAGTCTTATCTTGTAATGTCTCGGTCCTAGCTGATATAGAATATGAAATAGTAGCAGGACCTGCGTTGATTGTTGGTAGTGTATTGCTGGTACCTATCTCAACACTTTCAGGGTCAAGAAAAAAGCGCGGCTCAAAAGCAGCAAATAGTATAACATTATGTTCACCCATAAGATTATTTATGTATAATTTTAATCTTCATAGTAATAAAATGAAGTACTACCTGATGTACCTAAAAATACTGTACCTGCCTCTGGTTTATTATATAAAAAGTAAGGTGGGTCTGAAGTAACCGTATTTAGCTTGCCGTATATAAACTCATTACTTGTCTTTACCGATTCTGTTATTAGCACCCCATCGTCGCCTTGGAGCTGTACGAAACTACTAAACAGTCTTAAGTGTGCATATATATCACTGTAATACTCTGCATTTGTTGTGGCCTTACTCTTATTACCAGAGACACTCAAATTAACACTATACCCATCATCAGCGGAAACAGATGGCCAGCTTTGATAGGAATTAAATCTAGTTAGTATAATTGGATTTTCAAGAGAAGAGTTCAACGCACTACTACCTTCTTTGTATGTTAAAAATAATTTATCAGGTATAACGTTACTTATGTTGAAAATAGGTCGAGTGACAACAGTATAGAAGTTTGATGCACTATCTACTGCTACTAATGTGACTTTATATTCACCTGGATACTTATAATAATGAGACGCGGTGAGGTCTGTTGATATTGTGCCGTCACCTAGGTCTATAAAATACCGATAACTATCAACTAGTGGCGAAGCTGATACTCCGTTCAGATCTGTACCATCAAAATCCGGAAAGACTCTAAATGTGTACTGCTCATTTGCAAACCCTGGAATGGCCGATATACCTCCCCATTTACTCTCTCTGGTGGACGGGTCAATGACACGCACCGGTAAGTTTATAGGTGGTAGAGTACTATAATCTCTATCAAAATTATAAATCTGAGATTCTGGTGATGTTATGGGCATAATTAATCAATAATTTCTACGTTAATTCTACTTTTCAAATCACTACTATATAAGAACGGAAATTTGAAGTACGGTAATGATACGTTAGACCCTGTACTCGCAATATCGACATCAGCATATGCAGCGTTGAAGTTATATATGTTTAAAAATGGTACACTTCTAACTATTTCACCAGTATCAGCGCTACGCTTAACAGTTCTTAGACCTGCAACACCTTCAATAGCCAGAATTTTAGTACTGATGGCTGTAATGTTAATAGTGTCGCCTAGCTTTACGTTCGCCGGGTCAAAAGCTTCTTCAAAAACGTTATTAGCTTCCTCTATAATACGCGCTGCACTAATTCTATTATTCTGCTTACGTTGTATAATTAGTTCAGAATACTCAATATCATCAAGAGATGGCTTGTCGTTAAAGCTATCTTGCAACCCAATTGTAACTCCAACATAGACTGGATCCATTGGCTGTATTTCGGAGTTAATAATCTTTTGAGACTGAGCAGTATTAATAACTTCTGATTTCTGTGCTTGTGTTAAATAAAATAAATTATTATCACTATCTGCTATCTTTATCTTCGGTACCATAAAGGCGTATACCTGGTTAGCCTGATTAGTAGTAGAGAATTTAACCTGATTGAATAAGAATCTTGAATCTTGGTTAGGTCTATCTAAACCAAGGTCGTAATAATACTTTATAACAGTATCAATAAATGACTCATTACTCACCAAAACCGTACTTGTGATTATATTACTATAACGCTTTTCTACAAACGCTTGGAAATCATCGTTTGTTACAATTCTATTCTGCGCAAAGAAGCTTCTAGGTGCATTTTCCTTGATTTGCTTAACTGTTTCAATCTCACCAGGGCTAGTAGCTCCGATAGAGTTTGTAAATGCTACCGCCGATGCAAGGTTAGGTGTTAGGATAAGAATATTAGACTCGTATATATCGGGCGTTATTGCTTCAAACTGTGTTGTTGTAAATACATTAAGATTATTACCGTCTAGCTTACCAGCGGAAACTTTACCACCTATACCATTACTCTTCAAGTAATATATAAAAATCTTATCTCCGGTTTGGAGTTGTATGCCATTGACACCGTTACCAAATTTTATTTCATAAAACCCATTCTCATTTAAACGTTTCTCAAATACATAACTCGTATTAGTAGCATTAAAAAGAGAATCAATCTCTGCAAATTCATTATACTTATTAGTGTTGGCGTTTTGAATATATACACCAATTGAATCAGCCTCAATATTAACCGGTGTCTGGTTAATATTATCTCTAACTAATAGGGTTACAGTTTCAAACTCTTCACCAATAGCTGTAAGAACAGGGTTCTCGACGTACTTCCCTTGATACAGTAGAGTATTTTCTGACAACGTCGTCAGTTGTTCATCAGCGATATTGGTCTTACTAAATGTTGCATCCTTGATGAAAGAATAGTCAGTACCATCGATACTAAAATACGAATATCTTTTTATAGTATATACGTTTACCGGTAACCTACTACTAGCCTCTGCTTCAAAAGGCAGTACTGCTGTCTTATAACCAGTAGGCTTGTATCCTATAAGCTTAGTAATCCTGTTAATATTTTCAAAAACAGTAGATTCGTTGAATAGAGACTCAGAAGAGGTTTGGTTAAGGTAAAATAGTGAGAGGTGGTATGATAGAGCAATGATATCAATAATAGCAGATAGGTTACTGCCTTCAAAATCTTGGTCAGTAAAGGTACCGCCTTCTCTCAAACGCTGCTTAATTAAGCTCTTTAGAGTTAGGGCATCGAAAGTTGCATAAGCATCCTTCGGTAGTGTAAAGTCAGTATTATCCGCCATATATTTATTTATGAATAAAAAACATTAATTAAACGGAAAAACCGGATCGAGACAAATTACCGGAAAGATTAAATTTAGCGCCTTTAAACCTAGGGATACTGTATGTGAAATTGCATATATAACTATGATTACCAATATCCGGTGTTATTGTTAGGTTGATAATGTTAACTCGTGGCTCATTTGCTGCTACATTATCGATAATACCTGTACCAATAGCATCAGCTCGTTCTTCTGTTACTGGTAAGAAAAGAAGGTCACCGAAATTGATGCCGAACGTGGGATTGAGTGGCTTTTCACCCGGCGATGTTGTTATAAGATTAATGAATGCGTTTTGTATTGCCTCGACATTAACATCGTCAAGAAGGTCTCTAACTTCTTTACCCTTATTGAGAGGGTCATTATTTGTATAACCTAAAACTAAATCTAGTCTAAGATCATTATAAATAACTTTATTCTCTTTCTGTGGTTGAGCTTGTGTTAGTATGTTTAAGTTAATCTCGGCCATTGTATATATTATTTAAGCTATGGAATTATTAACTCGAAACCATAAATAATAATATGGCGAACAAATTTCTAAATCTTATCGAAGCAACTATACAGAGAATGACTAACGGTGGTATCCTAACTGGTGATAGAGTACAGCTAGCAGATGATTACAAGTCTCATAAAGGCTTTAAAGAATTACCTAAAACAGTGCAGGACTATATTGAAAGTATCTTTAAGGATACAGACCTCAATAAGAAGGTAATTAATATTAAAACCGAATACCCTAGTTCGGCGCCAGGTAATGAAGATAACAGAGGCTCTTCGTTCATTGCTACAGTAGCTGTTGAACTTACTAACGGTCTGTATGATAATGAGAATTCAGTATCCGTACCAATGAGTATACTAGTTGCTGACGATGGCGGCCATGGTGCTGATTTCGGAAGTGCTCCAGTACCTGACTCAGTTAAGTATGATAACAAGGTTCAAATTGATCCTGTTGAAGCTGAAGAGAATGAAGAGCAGCAGCAAACAATGACTCAACAAGGTGATAGCCTTAAAAAATCAGAGCGCTCGCTAGCTAAGAAGAACACTAAGATACCTTCAAAGCCAGCGACACCGTCTCCAGCAGTTAATGAGAACTATACTGCACAGTATATGTCCTAGATCTTGCTCAATGCTACCCAGCAAGCGAATGCATTAATCTCTTTGTCTAATACAAAGACATCCTTATACATATAATCACTAAGTACGAGAATATACTCTCGCTTCTTATCGTCATGCAGATTACTTGAATATATAAAGTTTAAGTACTGCTTCATGAGATTATGGTAATCCCCCTGAAACTCGTTTTCATTCTCGATAAGATACTTACGTAGTCCAATTGCGTCGCTACTCTGTACATCATTATGAATCTTATCTACAAGCTCTCTACTATCTAAAGCGATGTCGATATTGAAACAACCATTAACACACGCCTTCTGCACTGCGTTAATAATCTTACGAATATCAGGATAGTTCTGCTTAATTGCATTTACAAAATTAGTCTTCTGATCGTCTTCAATCTTAATACCTTCAGATTTTACGACGCTGACAATACGTTTTAGTACATCATCAAACGGAGGGTTAAGGTCAAATGACTGCGTCCGGCTCTGAATAGCAGGTATGATCTTATGCTTATAGTTTGCAGTTAGAATAAAGCGAGTCTGCCCGCTATACTCTTCCATAGTATTACGTAGAGCACGTTGACCGTCGATAGTTATACCGTCAGCCTCATCAAGTATAACTACCTTAATACCACCAGTAAGTGACTTGGTCTGACTAAAGCCAACAACCTTTGAGCGAATAGTATCGATACCATTCTCGTCTGATGCGTTAATATACAGATACTGACACTTTAAGATATCCTCAATGAGAATTCTAGCTAATGTAGTTTTACCAAGACCTGGTGTACCTACAAAGAGCAGATTGGGTATCTCGTCTTCAATAGATTCGAAATACTTTCTATTAGTATCCGATAAAACTAAATCAGCTAGCGTCCGTGGCCTATACTTTTCGACCCAAAGGTTGTTAAACATTACTTTCTTTTCTTTTTCGGTGGTTTAGTAACAGTTACGGTTACTGTTTTACGTATCTTGGTACTACCTACCTTCTTCTCTGTTATTCTCTGTCTAGTTGTTTTGCCCATATTTTTTTATTTTTAATGTTAATCTATTATAATGGTGTTCCTCCATGTTAGCTACTTTGTATTACTTACCTGTTGAACCGAAGCCACCTTCACCTCGCTCAGCTACTTCAACCTCATCTGCCCACTCTACTGTAGTTACCCAATTCTTCTCTACCTTAATTTGAGCTACCTTATCTCCTACTTTATAGTTGTAGTCTTTATTAGAGAAGTTATACATCTTTACCGCACAATCACCTCGATACCCGGTATCAATCTCACCGAGATGCGGTTGCAACCCAGCTTTAAAACCTAGACCAGACTTAGGTTTAATTACAAATCCAAAGCCGGGTGTGATATAACCGACCTTAATACCGACAGGTACTACAGCACTACCAATAGATACCTTATGATCCCAATGTGACCGAGCACCAGGGATGGTAGTATCTTCAACTGCGAATAAATCATAGCAGTTATCGTCATTATGAGCCTTTTCAGGTAGTTTAGCGTCATCGTGAGTCTTAACAAATTTAATCTCCGCGTCAATTTTTACATCAGTACTATTCATATGTACCTATTGTATATACTAATCTTGAATATTCAAGTGGTTATATTAAATACTTTTATGTCAAAGGAGGAAACCAATCCAGATGTTAATGATTTACTAGATGCTCTCAAAGCGAAAGGTGATATCAAAGTTAAAGCTACTTCTAACCAGAATGAAGAATTTACACTCGAAAGAGATGATATTGAAGCTTTTATTCTGAATAATACCGGCAAGCTAATTAAAGATAGTATGTCATACATTGACGAGATTGGTGAATATGTTTCTGCGGCACCAGATAGTAGAGATGTTGAAGCTTTAGCTAAATTAATATCATCATCAGCTACAGCACTAGACAGTCTACAAAAGATACACATCTCGAACGAGAAAAATAAAAACGCTGTCTTTATAAAGACATTGGATATCGAGAGTAAAAAGGTATTACAGCAGAGTGATCAACATCATAAAGTCCTACTCAATAGAGAAGAGTTAATGTCAAAATTAATTATAGAGGCAGAAATTGTAGATGATGTAGAATCTATCTCAACCCAGAATTAACTGCCAGGTGTATATACATCATCCAGGTCAGCCTCAACATCACTAGTACCAGCATCTATCTTATTCTTTAGCATATCTAATGTAGTTGCTACACCTTCAATTGTAGTGTTATAAGCTAAATCAATACTAGCTCTACTGAGATCTCTATCCTGCCAGTTAACCTCTTTAAAGAAGTTAATAAAGTCTGCCATATTTTTAAGCAGGGTTTTAATCTTAGCATTCACCGGGTCCTTCAGTAAAAATAATCGATCTATATACAGATTATCATTAACTAGATTATCACCGTGCGCAGTTTTAGCAACATTTACATCCGTAGTTGCTTGTAGCCCTGCAAGGTTAGTTTTCATTAACGCATCAGTGTAGATGGAGAGTCTTATATTGTTATCTAACTGCGTCTGTGATACTTTGTTGTACAGAGACGCTGGGAGAGCGTTGGGGTAGTTAAAATATGTATCGTAGGTATCAAAGAAGGGTGACGTGCTATTATCAATGATACTAGTCTGATTAATAATGTTACCTATATCGTCGCTGAAAGCAATTAAGTACACATTACCTGTACCTAAGCTATCAGTAATAAAACCTCTAACAGATGTCAGAAGGCTTTGATATTTTTCAATGAAATATAATTGAAATTGCTCATTATAGCTATCGAGTTTTGAATTATTCAACTCTATATATACATTACTAATACTCTGTGCAATACTATCACTACTCTTAGCCTTCTCCAGATCTATACATGTACCTAGCTCATCTAAAAATCCTTGAAAGCTCTCGAATAGAGAGTTATTTGCCTCGTAAAAATCGACACTAGTTTGCTGGACCATTCCTACATATTCCGGCGTTAAAGAAATTTGATTACTCATTAGGTTGTACTCTCGTTAAAGTTGGGGTTACTGAAGTGATTGGTCTTTATACCAACTATCCGTTGAATGTAGGTTGTTTCGTCAATAAATTGATGCTCTACCTCTGTTAGTAAATACATACCTAATAACTTATTATCATATTGATTCTCTATATATGCTCCTTGCCTGTCTACAGAGAAGAAAGTGCCTGTCTTTCTTAAGAGTTGACCCTTAATTATAATCTCTATAGCCATATTAGAAAACAGACTAGACTTTAATAGCTTATTAGAACCATACGACTTCCTTATCTCCGCCGATTCCCCATACTCAGAAAAATTTGACTCAAACGTTTGATTCTCTTTTTGAAGATTCGTCAAGGGCAGGTTAGGGTAAGGCTTGTTATTGTCGCCTTTAAGCGGACTTACATATATATCACTAAACTTATCACGTACCGCTTTAGCGCTACTATCCTTAACTTCTATATTAAATCGTTTATTTTTAAAATCGTATGAATTGACAACCTGGGTCTTAATCGCTTTTTTATATTGCTCACCATCAGTATCAAAGAATTTATAATTTAATACGTCACCCTTACTGCCAAATTCTAATGCACCTGCAGGCGCTTTTTTAGATGGTTCAATTACACTTGAATCATCGCTACCCATACCATTAATGGTAAAGTTCTCGACAAATAACTCACCGCCTACGTTTCTACTTTTTTGAAGAGCTTTACCGAATATACTCTCCGCACTCTGCAGAGTGTATTCACCAGTGTAGTTTGATTTCTTTAAAAATGAAAAGTCATTAGATGAACTATTACTCACGTGCCGGTCTAAAAGATAATTTAAATCGTCATGAGCTGTGTTATTAATAGGGGAGGAGTAGAATAGCTTTGATGCACCAGCCTCGAACTCTGAACTATTAATAACATTTCCACCATCTAGATTTCCATTTAATATAGCTTTTATACTATCCCCTGTAGTAGCATACCTATCCTCATTATTAGATTGTGCTGCTTCAACACCTTCCGGAGATGCTAGCTTACCAGTTGAGAAAAATGCTTTCTTCTCCTTTAAAATTTCCTCATCTACATCACCGATATTAAAAAATTTACATTCGACACCATTAATAGTAGTATCACTACCTTGCTTGATAGTAAAAATATATCTGAGTCCGAATGTTGTTTTAAAGTCCTTATCATCATTAGTAAACTCTGATAATGGGCCGTCGTCTATAGGTATAATTTCAATCTGAATAAAATCTCTACCATCTCCACGGTAAGTATACCCCTTTAATGGTGCGATATCGGGTTGAAATTCACGGTCTGTAGGATCAGTTACGAATCGCTCTAGAGCAGATTGGGTATTATCGAGAGCTATAGAGCCCCTTACCCATGGGTCACGGAGATTGTCGATGAGCTTAAGTTCTTTGACTTCCTTCTTAGTTAAAGTAACCCTATCACCTTCTGGATTGAACAAAGTTACTTTAAATAGATACTTCTGTGTATCTATAATAGAGCTAAATCTCTCTTCATAAGAGGTATCGAAGTTATATCTCATTACTGTAATTGCTGTTTTATGCTATCGATAGTAGGTTTTAAGTACTGCTTTTTAATATACTTTATACGACGACCACTTGCTATCTTAGCAGGGTTTGTGATATTATTCACTACCATAATTAGCCACCATAAGTAGGTAGTACCGTAAATTCTATAGCTTAACGTTGTAATAGGTAGAGCTTCATTGTATGCTACTGCTGTAAACAGTTCATCATCGATATCATCAGGTAGCTTTATCTTCTTAAGAATATTATAATAGAAAAAATCTTTGTCACCTGTTTCATAGATCTTAAAGATATTCTCATACCTATACTGCTCTAGTATAGATAGATCAGTAATATCCTCTTGAAATTTTCCAAAGTCAGCCATACTAATATTTATAACAGGTTAACTCTTATATCACCTATTCAGAGTATTTATTCACCTTAGGTCCGCGGCGGTAAGAGACTATCACTTGCAATGTCCTCTTTTGTCTTGTTACGTGACCTTGTAGGTAGGCCTTGTGTAGGTGCTTCTGCACCGGTACCGCTAAAGGCGTCGAAGGTACCCCGAATGGGGTCTAAAGCGGCGTTTACTGTTAGTTTCGGCTTAGCTATATTAGCATATAAAAAGTTTCTGGTTTCAGCATTTAACCCGGTAACGGATATATCAAGCTGGTATGCGTCAGGTATTATTGTCTCAATAGAAGTTGACGCAGTAGAACTACCAGGTGATTGTATAGGTACCTCTATCGTCATTTTTCTGCGTGAGCCTACAAATTTTACACTTAATTCCGAAATATAGGCATAAGGCATAAATGCGACACCTGGCAAGTGTAACTCATACAGTACAGGCTGTTCAATTATACTTTTACTGACCCTACCAGGTGTGTTCTGGTAGATTAAGCCGAATAATAATTGCCAATTTCTAGAGATATCATCAACAGATATGGTATTGAGGAGAGGTAATGTAAAACTCAAAGTCTTACCCTCATCTTTCATTTCAAATTGTTTTGCCTTTTCAATATAAGTACCTGGCTTTACTAAATTTGCGGCACCGGCAAGGCCCGATGCTAACCCAGCGAGTTTATTAGCAATTGGTGCTACGAGACCTTCATTAACCTGCCCGAAGGTGTTATTACTCTTACTAAAGGTATCATCGAGGTATGGAAAATAGTAACTAAACCCGGTATTCTCAAGGCTATATAAACCTTCATATGGTTTAAGGGCGTTGTTTTGGAAGGTCGTCAACCCACCTAACTGTGTAGCCAGGTCTGAAAATTTATCTAGTATGCCGGCAACTGACTTACCTGCCTTATCAACAACGTTAGCTAGTCCAGCTCCTAATCCCAGTGTTCCTCCCTCCTCAGTGGGCACTGGCGCGCCAACTAAACCAGCTAACGTATTACCAGCGACTTTCGCAGAATCTACAGAAGCGAGAGCACTATACGCGAGGTTTGTGACCGTAGAGTTGAGTTTAACTCTTTTCTCAATCAATTGAAGCCGTGGTACATCGTTTCTTGAACTCTTCGGACTTACAGTCCATGGAAAGTCATCTACGATATTAATTGGATCCGCCATTTTACCTTGAGTGTACCCATCGAGGGTAGCTAAATCGGTTAAATCACCACCAGCGGCAGCGATACCTCCACCAGACCTTTCCAGTATGGGTAACGCTGGAGTACTACCTTCTTTAAGATGCCATAGATTCATTATATATATTTATATTACGCGCGCATTAATGCGGATTAAACTGGTGCAGTTGGGAAAGATCTGCTATCTGCTACAGACATACCTGCGAATTGCATACTACTAGTACCTCCAATACTAGCTTGCTCAGTGGGGTTCAGTGAAGAGTATAGTAATTTTCCGAGCTCTATTAACAAGCTATTACGTTCCTCATCTAATTCGATTTGCGTTGCCATGTGGTCAGCATGCATTTCATGAAGATTTGCTAATAACTTACCGTTACTTTCAAACCCAGTCGCTAAGGTTGTTAACAGCGGACCACCTTCTTTCATAGCGTATATGGTATCACTTGGATTTGCTTGAGCTAATGCCCGGCCGTCTTTACTAAAGATAATACCATCATCGATTTGTGCGA
>Ga0099847_1000013_pt1 | contig 45378 bp, 34 predicted proteins | sample CB_VirMetaG_2_FD_78178 | JGI IMG/M metagenome (GOLD analysis project Ga0099847, IMG submission 78178) | Freshwater to marine saline gradient viral communities from Chesapeake Bay - CB_1504_2 Viral MetaG | ecosystem: Environmental > Aquatic > Marine > Coastal | place: USA: Chesapeake Bay...
GAAACAAGACACTATCGAGATGCAAGAGGTTACTAAAAGATGGTCTGCTGATATGATGTCTGATTCTTGGTTAAGTAAGAATATAAGACCTCTAAGCCTTGCTTTTCTAACTATAACCCTATTCGTCTACATCATATTAGATAGTTCATTAGAAGGCTTTACAATAGCCGACAATTGGATAGATTTACTATCTTCATTGTTGCTTTTAGTTTATGGTGGTTACTTTGGATTTAGAAGTGCTGAAAAGATTACTAAAGAATGGCGTAAAAATAAATAACAAATGAAGACAGATATAAAGTGGTTTTAAGTACGGTAAAAGATTTAATTTCTAATAAATATAGAAGCAATGGCAAGAATTAAGAACAAGAACAAATACCCAGTAGTAGTACCTAACCTAGATGACTACTTTGTAGGTAGTAAGGAGGATAACAATGGTAAGACTGTAAACTACGACTTTAGCACCTTAATAGACATCATCAAGAATGCTGATGGTGTACCTACTACGGTGTACAAGTTCTCAGCTGTTGAGGACGCTACGACGGTTGGTGGTTACTTTAACACAAACGATGACACTCTAGAGTTCCTATCTATTACAGATATTGTAATCAGTAAGGAGGATATAAACGAGAACGACATGTCACTAGTTCTTGACAACCTAGTAGCTAACCAACAGAACGTGGTTATGTGTTTAAGGGACGGTAACAGCAGGTACTACTTCTTTAAGGTAACTGCGTCTGTAACAAACACAGAGTCCTACTCACTTACGGTTGAGAGTATAGGTACTACTAGTATTGGGGTTATGCAGGAGGGTTCAAGCTTTGTATTTAGCTTTATAGTTACAGCTAGGGACGCAGCGTTGATAGAGCAGGTTGAGAACAACACTGAGATTATAAACGGGCTTTCTAACAAAGAGGTAGACAGAATTATAGTTGGTGGTGCTTTTATTTGGACAGAAGAGGATTTAATATTCCAATGGTCGTTCTACCAGTATGTTCTTTTAGGTAGTGTATCTTATATAGCTGGTAATAGTGGTAGTCCAAACTTAATAACTCTAGACGCTCCAGATGTTGGAGAGGTAGACGACAGGATAGATTTAATTGTTATCGATGGCATTTCTAGAGATGTAATAGTCCTTAAAGGTGTTCCATCCCCTACCCCACAAGAGCCAACTCTAGTGTTTGGAGTTCAGTTAAGGGTTACGGCTATCTACGTACCTGCTAATGGAAGTCCTATAGGTATTACTACTGAAAAGGTTTACGACGAGAACTTAGGAGACCCTGCTGAGTGGGATGTGACAAACCTTCTGGGGACTGGTGTAGTGTCTGACGATACTACTGTTGGTATACCTTCAGGTTCATACAACATAAAGTTCCCTAGTAATTTAAACGTGAATCAGTATGAGGCTATTACTCTTACGGCTGGCACACCTGTTACTTACGACAGTGGCGGTGCATTGATATTTCAGTTAAAGCAATCGGAACGGTGGGAAAGCTCTACAAGATTAGTAATCAGGCTAGAGGACAGCTTAGCTGCACAGATAGAGATTCAATTAAATTACACCTCGATACTACCATTTGGGTTTGACTCTGCGAATGATGACACTTGGATGACGGTAGCGATACCAATAAGTAGTATTGATATATCGAGTAGTGCCTTGGTAGATGTTAGTAAGATAACTATTGAAGCACACAACCACCCTGTTCTATATATAGACAACATACGCTACCAGACAGGTATTAGTACACCTAATGGCACACTTACTTCTTTATTACAGGAAGTAGTAAACCCCATAGATGCTTATTTTGGAACAAGATTAGAGTCTGTAGAAGAAAGAGATGGATTTTATGTAGAGAGTTCTAATAACAAAGCAACGGGATATATTATAAATAACACAAACACAACAGATAATGCCGCTTTATCAGGATTCAGAGCTGTTATAAATAGTGACCCATTTGGAGATGGAATCTACATGGGTATACAGAATACTAACTACTACGCACCGTGGTTAAGGGCTGTAGGGCTTATTAATTCTAAGAACATTAAAATATTAACTAATGATAATACTGGGGATATTATATTCGGATTAGGGAATGCCGCTAGTACTAGTATTATAGAGAGTACTCAAGATATAGTTTTAGCCCTTAATAATGACAGGACAGTAGTAGTACCAAGTTTAACTACAGCTTTAATTGATGGAGAAGGGACTGGAAAGAGTTTAATTACTAAAGAGTGGATTACTGCACAAGGATTTAGTACTGGTTTGGGGTTTGTACCTTATACAGGTGCAACAGCTCCTGTTGACTTAGGAGTATATAGTTTAACATCAAGTTTACAAATTAATAAAGGAATACTAGTTGAAGATTCATCTAACACTTCAAATTCATTAAACTTAAAAACAGCAACACTGGGTGCGTCTATAGCTGGGGCTGGGTATGTTTCTTTGACTTCAACTACTGCTGACTATTTAAGTATATATTATGGTAATGTTTCAAAAATTGCTGACTTAGACGGCTCTGCTATAACAGCCAAAAGAACCTATACTTTTCCCGATGCATCAGGTATACTACCACTAAGCGTTAACGGAGAGGTAGCGGATGCTGCGGGTAATATTACTATTTATGCTGTCACAAATTCAAACGTTGCGGGTAGCGGTGGTGTTGGTTCAAGAACATTAAACTGGGGTACTCCTGAGATAGTAAAATTCGGGATTTCAGCGTCGGGTAATATGACCTTCTCAGATACCAACCTTCCTGCTGCGGGTACTTACCAAAAGAAAGAGATTTATATCACAGGTAATACAGGAAGTACAGCAACTTTTCCAACGTACTGGCAACAAGAAGAGAATGGTGAATCTTTATCATTCCCCTCTTTAAACAGGGTAACTATAACCTGCCTTAATTCCACTGCCTTATCAGAAGAGATTTATTATAGGATTGATAGAATAAAAGCAATTTAGAAGTTAGAGTTTACAATTAATAAAAGGGGGGCAGCTCTAACCCGTTGTCCCTCTTAATAAAAACAGAGGTGTGCTAATAATTTGTATTTTTGTATTAAATTTAAAATGAATACAATTATGAAGATTATAAGAAAGATATCAGTAGGCAGAGACTACCCAAACGGGTCGATACATTATCAGGTTGGAAAGGAGATAAACCTACTAGGTCAGATGTACACAATATCCTCAATCATGCTAGAGTACGTAGAGGGAGATAAGCTGGGGTACAACATATACATAGAGAGCCAAGAGGTTGGTACGATGCTATGGAAGACTATAATAGACATGCCTATACATATAGAGAATGATATAACCTTCATGTAATGACTATAAACTATATAATAGTAGAGGTTGATGATGCATACAAGAACGAGATAGATGGGTTGGTGGTCAACTCGACTATTGAAAGTGTGGCTCACATCAACAGGGTAGCTAAGGTTGTAGAAGCCCCAAGCTTCACTATCATAGAGAAGGGTGATGAGGTCGTGGTACACCATAACATGTTTAGGCTTAGAAACGGCTTAAGGGGTAAGAGGGTGTCATCAAACTACCACCTAGAGGGTAACAGGTACTTCATACCACTAACAGAGGTGTTTATGTACAGACGTGGTGGTGAGTGGCAGGCTATCAGACCCTTTGTGTTTGTTGAACCTATCAAGCAGGAGGATGAAGTAATAGGTAGGGTAATAATCAACAGTGATAATGCAAAGAGTCACAATGGGATGGTTAAGCTACAGGGTATTATAAAGTACCCTAACGATGAGTTAACAAGAAGAGGTGTAAGCGTTGGTGATAAGGTGGTGTTCTCTTATTGGAGTGAGTACGAGTTTAACATAGACGGTGAGACCTTATATAAGATGTCAACAAACGATATCTTGGCTGTAATATGATAGGATTAAGCTCGGACATAAAACTAGCACTAGACACTGTAATAGAGGGTCTAGAGTACAGGTTCAATGATGACGACCTTCTCAATCCAGAGAAGATGCAGATTATCATGAAGTCTAAGGTATCCTCATTCAAGTCGGCTAAGGATATACTAATGAGGTGGTCGGGGTCGCCTAACGCACCTACACAGGAGATACTGGTAGAGTACGTTAAGGGTGTTATACACGCAGGAGACAAGGCTTTACTTACACTAAGACACGCACTTAGACAGAAGATTGACTACACAGAGTTAGACGCAACAAGCCACAACCAAGCCATAGCAGCTAAGTCATTTATACTAGAGTCTGTATTCGACCTAGATAAGGCTTTAATTGACTTAAGAAATAAGCTAGAGGATGGTAACCTAGACCTTTCAGACAAAGAGTTTAAGCTAGGATACCCAGAGGTCTACGCTAAGAAGGCTAGCTACAACATAAAGAACTACTTTAAGGACTGGTATAACGAAGATACCGACGGAGTAAATATATGCCCACACTCTACAGTAGGTGAGACGATAGTTCTACAGGACTTATCTATCACACTACCAGAAGAGCCAGAGGACAAGACTAAGATACTGTTCCACAACCTGCCTCAGAAGAAGCAGCACTGGGTAAGACAGCAAGCACCAGAGGAGATTAACCCAGACAATGTAGAGCTCTGGGATGAGTACATTAAAGAGGAGTACAGGAGACGTAGAGAGGGTCTTTGGTTCTACAACAACGGAGAGGCTGTATACCTAACAGGTCACCACTACTTTGCATTACAGTGGTGTGCCATGCTGGATAACGGTGGCTACATGGACTTTAGGGTTGCACAGTTAAATATGTTCTACCACATACAGGCGTGTATCACAGATAAGAGATGCCTAGGTCAGTTGTTTGTTAAGTCAAGACGTACAGGGTTTACGTACGCTGTACTATGTGTACTACTTAACCAAGCCACTACAACACCTAACAGTAAGTTCGGTATGACCTCTAAGTCAGGGGATGATGTACAGGAGGCGTTTGACAAGATGTCATACATGTTCCTATCCCTACCGTTCTATTTTAGACCTGTCGTGAGAGGCAAGGAGGATAGCCCTAACGAGCTTTTCTTTGGTAAACCATCTAACAACTCCAAGGAGGCTAAGAAGACTCGTAATACAGGCATTAAAGACTATTTAAACACTAGTGTAGACCACAGACCAACTAAGAATGATTCATATGACTCGGTGAAGTTAGATGGGTACTTAGGGGATGAGGCTGCTAAGTGGATGAAGCCACATGATTATATCGTCCATCTAGGTATGGTAGCTCCAACAATGATGCCTAACGGTAAGGTTGTAGGTAAGGCTTACATAGGTTCAACTATGGGAGCTAGAGCTAAAGGTGGTGACCAGTACGTGGAGATGATAAACGGCTCTCAGGTTAGTAAAAGAAACGTTATAACCAAGAAGACCTCAACAGGTCTTTATATGTACTTCCTACCTGCACAGGATAATATGGAGGAGTACACGGATAAGTACGGCAAGTGTCATGTACTTAAGCCAGAGGTTAAGACATATAACATATCAGGAGAACTCATAGAGAGAGGCTCTATTGAATACTTATTGGCTGTAGAGGAGCAGAAGAAGGCTCAGTCAGATAAGGCTCTTAACGAGCAGCTGAGGACGTATCCGAGGACGTTAGAGCATGCCCTTAGGGATGAAGAATCTCAGTGTGTGTTTAACATCAATAAACTATACGAACAGATTGACTACGACGCTACACTACCAGAGGAGTCTCTATACACTAGGGGTAACTTCAAGTGGAGGAGTGGTGTGGTTGACACGGATGTAGAGTTCTACCCAGACGATAAGGGTAGGTTTAAGATATCTTGGATGCCCTCAAAGGTTGATAATACAGAGGACTTAAAGAACGCTGTTAAGAGGCTGGGAGAGAAGTACTACCCACTTAACTTAGAGTGTGTAAGGTTGGGGTGTGACCCCTTCTCATTAAAGTCTACACACGGTAAGGGTTCAAAGGGTGGTATACATGGAAAGACTATTGTAAGTCCAGATGGTGGAGCACCCTCTAACAAGTTTGTGCTGGAGTATCTAGCCAGACCTACTGATGAGACTGTGTTCTTTGAGGACGTTATTATGTGCTGTAGGTTCTATGGTGCACCAATACTAGTGGAGTCTAATAGGATTGACCTGCTACGTCACATGAGGAATAGAGGGTATAGAGCGTTCTGTATGGATAGGTTGGATAGACCTAAGTCTAAGCTAAACCCTAATGAGTTAGAGTATGGTGGTCAGGTGATGTCAGGTAAGGATATACTAGACTCGCATATGAACGCTATAGGTCTGTGGGTTGAAAACTACGTAGGGGTCTATAACAATGAAGAGCAGAAGGTAAGACCTCAGGGAGAGATGGGTGATATGCCTTTCGAGGAGACGCTTAAGGATTGGCTAGCGTTCAACCCAGATAAGAGGACTGAGTATGATGCAACAATCTCTAGTGGACTAGCAATAATGGCTTGTCATACAGAGCGTTATAGAGGTAAGAAGGAAGTAGTAAAGAGAATACACGTAAAGAGTCTATTAAAGAAATATAACAACAAGGGTGCGATAGGCAGCCAAGTAACAATGAAAAATAGTAATTATGCAAAATAAGAAAATGTTAACCAAGAGGTCTTACCCTAACCCTCTAGCACCAGATGAGGAGAAGATTACTGAAGAGTACGGACTAAGCATGGCTAAGGCTATCGAGTATGAGTGGTGGTACAGACCTAACGGTAGTATGTGTAACTTCTTAGACAAGCGTCAGCAGTACCATAACCTTAGGCTATATGCCAGAGGTGAGCAGGACACTAAGTTGTATAAGGATTTAATTACAGGTGGTGATGAGGAGTCTTACAGTAACTACGACTGGAGACCTCTTCAGATTGTACCTAAGTTTGTAAAGCTGCTATCTAATCAGATGACTGAGAGGCTGTTTGATATAAAGGCAGACGCTGTTGATAAGTACTCCACAAACCTTAAGGAGGACTACAAGGCTAGTATACAGAGTCTTATGGACACCCTACCAACTATGAGAGCTGCAGAGGAGGCTCTAGGTGTTAGTGTTGTACCACCAAACGCTGATGAGATTCCAGAGACAGAGGAGGAGTTGGATTTATATATGAAGCTAAAGTACAAGCCTGCTATTGAGATTGCAGCAGAGGAGGCTATAAAGTATACATTAGAGCTTAACGACTTTGATGAGACCCAGTCTAGGGTTATAGAGGATGTAGCTACATTAGGTGTAGGTGCTGTTAAGCATAGAACAGACCCTAACAAGGGTATCGTCATTGACTGGGTAGACCCTGCGGACTGTGTACACTCTTATGCTAAGCATAGGAACTACAAGAAGGTACACTACTTCGGAGAGGTTGAGAGAATGACTGTCAATGAACTAAAGAGGTTATCTAACGGTAAGTTCTCAGATGAAGAGCTTCTAGAGATTGGGGCTAGTACAAGTGAGTGGAACAAGTACCACCAGACAGGGCAGTCTGATAACTTCAGAGAGAGCGACTTAGCTGGTAGTATGGTTGACGTACTACACTTCACATTCAAGTCTACAAAGACACTATCATACAAGAAGAAGTACACAGCTAACGGTGGCTTTAAGATGACTAAGAGGGAGAGTACCTTTAAGAAGAAGAACAACGCTAAGGGGTTCGATGTATCTAAGAAGGTTATAGACGTATGGTACGAGGGTTCTTTAATACTAGGGACTGACAAGGTATTTAACTACAAGCTTTGTGAGAACATGATTAGACCTAAGGGCTACCTAAACAAGACGTTACCTAACTACTTATTCTACTCACCAGATTTATATCAGGGTAGGACTAAGAGTCTTATTGGAAACATTATACCCTACGTAGACCAGATGCAGCAGATTCATATCAAGCTACAGCAGCTTATTGCTAAGTCTAGACCTAACGGGGTGTTCATTGATGTGGATGGCTTGAGTGAGATAGACATGGGAGACGGTAGCTTCTTAACACCGCTTGAGGTTATTAAGATTTATGATGAGACTGGTAATGTACTAGGTACTTCTAAGGATTATGCTGGAGAGTACAACCACGGTAAAGAACCAATTAGAGAGCTAAAGAATGGTATAGTAGATGGTCTTGACAGACTAATCTCTGCATACAACCACTACCTTACACTACTTAGAGATGCTATTGGTGTACCAGTGGGAGCTGATGCATCAACACCAAACCCTAAGATGGCTGTAGGTGTACAGGAGCAGTTAGCTTTAAACTCTAACACGGCTACCAGACACATACTAGACTCAGTACTTAATATTAGCGAGAGACTTGGAGAGGGACTATCTCTAAGGCTTAAGGATATCTTTGAGTACTCGAACCTAAAGGAGGCTTACACAAACGCTATAGGTATGGTTAATGTACAGACGCTAAAGGCGTTAAAGAACTACCACCTACACGACTTAGGTATCATTATAACCCTTAGACCAGATGCTCAGGACAAGCAGTACCTAGAGCAGAATATACAGGCAGCTGTATCTAAGGATAGTATAACAGTAGACGACGCTCAGGATATTAGAACCATATCCAACATTAAGCTAGCTAACGCATTACTTAAGACCAGAAGGGTTAAGAGGGACAAGCTTAAGCGTGAGCAGGAGATGCAGAAGATTGAGAAGAACAACGAAGGTCAGCTACAGGTTACTCAGGCAGCTTCACAGGGCAAGCAGCAGGAGATTCAAGTTGCTACACAGTCCGAGCTTGCTAAGATAAAGGCTAAGACTCAGGGTAGACTAGCTGAGATAAAGGCAGAAGAGGAGGCTAAGATGAGGCTGATGGAGAAGGAGTTCAACTACAACATGCAGATTAAGGGTGCTGAGACAGACCTAGCTAACGACCAGAAGAGGTACGATAACGACAGGAAGGATTCAAGGCAGAGGGAGCAGAACTCAGCCACATCTAAGATAGCAGAGCAGAAGCAGTTCAATAAGCCAGCTATGAATTTTGAGTCAGCAAACGACTCAATATCTGGAAACATAGGTATGGAGGACGTTAACGTGTCCTAAAAAACGACCATACGCTTTTTTTCGTATATTTGCAAGTATAAATAGTTAAATAAAATATAAAATTACAACAGTATGAAAACAGGAGGATATAGAGACAATTCCAACTCAAGTATGGACATTGACTTAAGTGGAGAGGTACAAGACACGAGTGGAGAAGCACCTGCACCAGATGCAGTAGCTGCAGCAGCAGAGTCAGAGCCTAGCACTCCAGTAATACAGGACACATCAAATGAAATCCAAGAGACTGGACAGTTTGATGTTCCACCAACAGTAACTGAAACTGCATTGAATGCAGATGAGGATAAACGTTCTTTAAATACAGACTCTGAACCAGTCGCTAATGAATTAAGTAAGCCAGTAGTTGAGAATACTCCTGTCGAGATTAGTGAGGAACTACACCTTAAGTACCTAAGCGAGAAGCTAGGGAGAGAGGTGAAAGGTTTCGATGAACTAACTAAGACCGAGAGTAGTCCACTTGACTCTGACCCTTACTTGAAGGAGTTAGCTGAATGGAGAGACAAGACGGGTAGACCGATAGAGGACTGGATTAAATTTCAAAAGGATTACACCACAGTGTCGGACGCTGATATTGCAAGAGAGTTTCTGCAGATTGAGTTTCCCGAACTAACACAGGATGAAATCGAGTTAGAAGTTTCCCAGAAGTTCTTATCATCGGAAGATGACTTTGACAACGAGATAGCGATTAAGAATCTAGAGCTTAAGAAGTATGCGTCAAAGGGTCGTAAGGAGTTAAATAAGTTAGTTTCTGACTTAGGTAACCCCAATCCAGCTAATCTTACACCAGAGCACCAACAAGATTTAGCTATCGCTAAAGAGTACAAGGAGCTGAAGGCTCAAAGCGTTGTAGACAATAAGGCTTACAGCGAAACAATAGCCAACAGTGCTGCCGAGTTAAAGACTATTAAGTTGAACTTAGCAGAGAATGTATCTTTAGATTATAGGCTACCAGACAACTACTCTGGTGAGATAGTAAAGATGGTACAGGAAGCCCCGCATTGGAAGAATGAGGATGGCTCTTGGAATCATCAAGCAATTGTTAAGGATGCTGCTATAGTGCAGAACATGGACAAGATGCTACAGCTAGCTTACGAGCAGGGAAAGAGTTCTGGTGCAGATACAGTAGTTCGAGAGACTAAGAACATTACCTTGGATAGGAGAGGCTCTAACGAGTCAGCTCTACCACAGGGTAACAACGGAGTACAGATTGAGGGACTGGATAACTATTTAGGTAACAAGGGAATGAAGATTATCCGAGGTAGATAAAACAGATAATAATAACATAGATAAATTTTATAATAATGGCATTAAATGCATCACCAAGTGCGAAGGTAACACCTACTTCTACTAAAGCAGTATTGAAGACTAACTACATCTCTTTATTTGATTATTCAAGTCAAGAAGCACCAGAAACTCACGACCAAATAGCTACCATTTATGGTAAGCAGTCTGTATCTGGAATGCTTTACATGCTTGGAGCAGAGGGTGGTTTCGCATCAGATAAGTATATATGGACTGAGGAAGGTCGTCTACACACAGTGTACAATGACGTAACTCGTTCTGGAAGCGTATTCTCTAAAGCAGGGCACGTATTCCGTTTAAATGAAACAGTACATCTTTCGGATGGTTCTGTAAAACGTAGAGGTATCATTATAGCTGTGGATGACGCAGCAGGTACTTTTGAGGTAGCACCTTACAAATCAGCAGGTTTCACTGCGTTAGGTACAACAGCTATCACAGCGTTTGTAGATGGTTCTGAGTACCGTAAGGGTACTAATGGAGCTCAAGGGTCTTTAGAGACTGACTTCACAATCTTAGACAACAAGCCTATCATCTTGAAGGATAAGTATGAGGTTAATGGTTCTGACGCAACTCAAATTGGTTGGGTTAAGACATCTGCAGGAGGGTACTTATGGTACTTAGAGTCTGAAAAAGACACTCGTAGACGTTGGGAAGATAGATTAGAGACTTCTTTAATCTTAGGAGAGAAGGCAGAGAATGGTTCTGCTGCACAGGCTAACGGCTATGCAGGTACAGAAGGTTTCTTTGAAGCTATCCGTAAGAGAGGTAACACATACGCAGGTATCTTAGGAGATATTGCTGACGTTGATGAGGTTGTGAAACGTTTCGACGCACAGGGTAAGATTCAAGACTACATGTTCTACTGTGATAGAGACCAGTCTTTAAGTATCGACAATATGTTAGGAGTATTAAATGCAGGGCATGCCACTGGTATATCTTACGGAATGTTTGATAACGACAAGGACATGGCTGTAAACTTAGGTTTCAAAGGGTTCACTAGAGGTTCTTATAACTTCTTCAAGACTGACTGGAAGCTGTTAAACGACCCTACATTGTTAGGTTCAGTAGCAGCAGCAGCTGGTAAGATTCGTGGAGCTTTAATCCCAGTTGGGACTAAGGAGGTTTACGAGGGTGAGTACAACGGTAACGGTGGAGGTGAGAAAATCACTGTACCATTCTTACAGTCTAAGTACAGAGTAGCGGGAGCAGAGAATCGTAAATACAAAACTTGGGTAACAGGTACTGTAGGTGGGGTTTACACTGACGACGAGGATGTAATGAAAGTTCATCACTTATCTGAAAGAATGCTTTGTACTACAGGTGCAAACAACTTCATGTTATTTGAAGGAGCATAGTAATATAGTACTAATAGGGAGGGGCTTAAATCTCTCCCTATTATTTATTTCAATAGTAATTTAATCTAAATATAATACAATGGCAGTAGCAAAGAAGGTAGACCCTAAGAGGACTACAACAAAGAAAGTACTCACATCTAAGGAGTACAGATTAGCGGATGACCGTTCTGGTCTAGCTTTTATAATGAAAACAGGAAAAAACAAGAAGCTTTTAGTTTGGGATGACAAGCAGGAACTTAGTATTCCTATCAGGCATTGTCCTAGTGAGAAGTCAATCTTTATAGATAAGCAGTCTGACTATGCGTATGTTGAGCCTATCGTCTTTATGCACGGTAGTATTGAGATACCTCGTGAGGCTCAGATAACGCAGCAGTTCTTAGACGCCCACCCAGATAATGTAAAGAATGGTGGGACATGGTTTGAGGAGATTAATGAAGAGGCAGAGGCAGAGAATGATTTAGTATTAGATGAGATTAAGATTGACATCTACAACGCTGTTCGTGAGAAGGCGTTAAAGGATGGAGGAGAATATGAGTTAGAGGCTGTGGTAGCAGTGCTGGATAATGATGTACAGGGTGCGTCTATAATGAAGGTAAAATCTCTTAAGAGGCGTATATACCAAGAGATAGAGGCAGACCCGTTCTACTTCTGTGACGACAATGGTAACGTTACAATCTTTGAGGACGACTACATCACACGTAAGTACTTTACTCTTAGAGCAATCAAGGAGTCAATCATCAAGAAGAGTAGCAACAACAAGTCCATGGTATGGGTAAGGGATGGCAAGGTAATCGTCTCAGCACCTAGGGGTATTGAGCTTACAGAGCACTTCGCAGACTTCCTATCAACGGATGAAGGCATGCTAGTCTCTGAAGAGATTAAGAAGAGGAGTTAATAACCTCTAAATATATAACCTAACCCTGCAGTTTCATATTGTGGGGTTTTTTATTGCTTCCTAATTTTTCTTATCTTTGTAACACTTAAAATACACACAATGATAGACACGATTTATAAAGTGCTGTTGACTATAATCAACAAAGAGAACCAAGGCTATATATCACCAGAGGAGTTCAACCTCATAGCAATCAATGTACAGAATGAGATATTTAGTGGCTACTTCAAGGACGCTAATGAGTTTAAGAACCTGCAGAATAGGGGGTTCACAAACAGAGGGTACGCTAACCTACCGCTACAGAATAGGGAGGATATAGGTGCTTTTGCTGCAACAGCTAATGGTACAGTAACCGCTGGGCTTGTAGACCTACCATCAGATATGTATGTAATAGAAGACCAAGGGGTTACGACCTCAGCAGGTATCTTGATAGATGAGGTGGAGAGGAGTGCTATAGCTATTATGGCTAGGTCAGAGGTCGCTCCTACAGAGCTGTACCCTGTTTACGAGTGGTTTGGGAGCACTTTAAAGGTCTACCCTACTACTATTACCTCTGTTAATTTTAGGTACATTAGAAAGCCTCTAAACCCTAAATGGACTTACACTATAGTAGCTAATAAGGAGATGTATGACCCTTCTAATGCTTCATTCCAAGACTTCGAGTTAGACTCCTCAGAGTTCTACAACATCATACTAAGGATGCTTACCTACTTTGGAATCAACCTTAGAGAGCCAGAGGTGGTTAAGATGGCGGAGCTAATGAAGGATAAGGATAACGTAAAAAACTAATATAGATGCCAGTAAATATAATACCATCAGCAGACTACTACGAGAACCAAGATTTACATGGTAGCTATCAGTATATAACACTAGAGGATATAGTAAACAACTACATGATGTCTACAGACGATGATGATTTCGCATCCAACGTCCCTAGGCACAAGGTGCTATTCCAAGCGAGGAGAGCCTTTAGAGAACTCTACTTCGACTCAATACAGGAGGTTAAGGTAATGTCCTTAGAGCTTAGTGACCAGCTCACTGTGACGCTTCCACCTGACTTTGTAAACTACGTAAGGATATCGTGGTTAGGTGATGACAACCTACTACGTCCAATGGCTTCTAACGGCTACACCAATATTGCTAGGGACTACCTACAGGGTGACAGCTACGAGATACTGTTTGATGATGACGGCTGTGCACTACAGGATGATGTACAGGGCTTAGCAGAATTAGCTGCAGGTGGTGAGGGTGGTACAGCAAACTCTTACACATTCTGTGGGGATGCCTTTAACCCTAATAAGAATATGGCTAACGTATACTCCAATGGGAGCTACGTGGTGGATAAGAATAATGGTTTAATAAAGTTTGGGTCAGAGGTGTTCGGTAGGACGGTTGTCTTGGAGTACATATCAGACGGTCTGTACACAGGCTGTGAGGGCTCAGCAGAGGTAGATTTAAAGATACATAAGTTCGCAGAGGACTCAGTATACAACTGGATGTACTGGAAGCTAATAGAGAGGCGTAAGAACGTCCCTGCTAACGCTAAGGTTTTAGCTAGGAAGGATTGGTTCAACAGTAGAAGGATTTGTAAAAGAAGGATGAACACCATAAGACCTGCTGAATTAAGACAGGTGTTTAAGGGTTCTAGTAGATGGTTCAAGGCTTAACAGTAATTAAAATTAAATAGAGTATGAAGATGTTAAACAGCAACATATGTTGCAAAGACTTAGATGAGGTAGTAGAGAGGGTAGGTAGAGTAATGATACCTACTAAGGATAAGAAGTACAGAAGCTTACAGGTAGTAGTGTCTGGTGATGATAATGTTAAGGTAGGTGATGTTATATACGTCCCTATAAGCTCTGGAGTCGACGTGAAGGTTGAGAAGGAGTTATACACCATTGTAAACGCTAGAGAAATTATACTAATATTAGACTAACAATATGAAGTTACAGAACACTTTTGTTCAGAGCAAGATGAACACGGATATTGACGAGAGGCTTCTGCCTAAGGGTCAGTATCCTGATGCAGTAAATATAAGGGTGGCTAATACAGAGGGTTCTGACGTAGGAGCTATAGAGAACGTTAAGGGTAACGAGAAGTTAACAGACCTTGGCTTAACCAATGCAGAGACTATAGGGTCGTTTGCTGATGGTGCAGCACAGAGGGTGTACTGGTTTGTAGCGTCTGACACTAGAGATTTAGTGGTGGAGTATGATACTCAGACTACTGACATTAACATACTACTAGACTCCACCAACCCAGACGGTGTATTAAACTTTAGTAAGGACTACCTTATAACAGGGGTGGTAAAGATAATAAATGGTGACTCGGATAGGGATTTACTTATATGGACTGATGACTTAAACCCACCGAGGGTTATAAACATTAAGAGGGCTAAGGATGTATATACAGCAGACAGCTTTGATGAGCAGGACATATCACTAATAAACAGAGCACCTAGATATGCACCAGATGTAACACTGACCTACACAGCTTCAACACAAGAGAATGAGTTAGTTAATAAGTTCTACAGCTTTGCATACAGGTATAAGCACTTAGATGGTGGTAAATCACCTTTATCTTCATTTACTAACTACCAGTTTGCACCTTCTAAGTTCGATATGGACTACCAGACTATGGAGAACAGGGGTATGTCTAATAGCTTTAACGCTGTCAAGATTGACTTCAACACAGGAGACTACAAGGTAACAGACGTAGAGTTGGTTTACAAGGAGTCTGGTTCTAACACTGTCTTCCTTATAGAGAGTTTTAACAAGGCTGAGGAGTTATGGGCAGATGATGCAACAGAGAGCTTCACATTCTCCAACAACAAATCTCTTGTGGCACTACCACAGGATGAGTTATTCAGAACGTTTGATAACATACCTAAGAAGGCTAAGGCTTTAGAGTTAATGGGCTCAAGGATAGCCTTCGGTAACTATGTTGAGCAGTACGACCTTACAGATATAAGTGGAGACCCTGTAGCTATGGACTACTCACTATCACTTAGTAGTATAGATACAACAGGAGAGGTTTTGGATGTAACTGTAGGGACTAACACCTACACGGGTGACCTATTAACCATAGACCTTAACGGTTATGTACTAAGTAGGGATAATAAGATAACCATAACAGTTAGACTTGATGAGGAGACTTACGCTGGTTTTTATGAAGACTCGTTTGACTTTATTCTTAACACATCATATACAGATGCCGCAGAGCTAGCTGCAGACCCTGACTTTATATACTTTGTAGAGACACTAATAACAGCAGGTTTTGAAGCAGATAGTGATATTGAGTCTCCCCCAGATAATATATTAAGCATGCCTGCGATAACTGGTTTTACCATACAGTCATCCACTGCTACAACAATAAGTATAAAAGCACCTATAGTGCCATATGAGGTAGACTTAGAGCCCTTAGGTTCAGACCCTACAGATATAGTGTACGCCAACTTCCAGTTTAATGTAGGTAGTGAAGCCTACTATAAAGAGATAGCTATAGACTCCTCTGTAAAGACTAATAGGAGCTATGAGGTAGGTGTAATATACATTGACGCAGATGGTAGGACTACTACAGTTCTAACAGACCCAGATAATACAATATACGTAGACCAAGAGTTCTCTACTTTCAAGAATAAGATTATAGTTGATATAAACCACAAGCCACCAGAATGGGCTGACAGGTATAAGCTTGTGTTTAAACAGAATAAAGGCAAGTACCAGACTATCTACACAAACCTGTTCTACGAGGATGGGCTTTATAGGTGGATTAAGCTAGATGGTGCTAATGTAGGTAAGGTAGCTAAGGGTGACTCACTTATTGTTAAATCGGATTTAGGTGGTGCGGTAGAGGACATTATAAAGGTAAGGGTGCTAGATATAGTTAGCCAGCCTAGGGATTTCATAAAAGGAGATGACCCAGATGGTACACCAGAAACTGACCCTACTAATATACTAGACGAAGAGTCTGGTCTATATATGAAGGTTAAGCCTGTAGGTTTTGATATGACCTATGATGAGTCTACTATTCAGACATTCTCAGGTAGTTCACACCTAAGGTATCCTACAAAGACATACACAAGCCCAATCTTTGGAGATAACCAACTTAGCGGGGGTTCTAGGGTCAAGATAAAGATTAGCTTTAAGGCTAGGGGTTCTATATCCTACTTCGCTGAGTATGAGAATACTTTTACGGTTTTTGCGGATTATACCAATGACCTAGATTTAACCATAAATGGAACTAAAAGTGCAGTACAGAAATGGTTTGAGGCTGAGGTTATAGACTTAGGTTCGTTTGGTGAGAACTTCACTAGAGACCCACTAAACCCAAACGGTATCATAGGTAGTTATTATACAGGAGACCCATTAGAGCCAATACTTCCTTGGCATGATGCGGGTACATATGATAATGGTTATGGCTTTACTAAAACAGAGGATGGTGATTTAAGAAACGGAGAGAAGTTCTACGTATGGGCTCACAGAAAGGGTACGACATCTAGAAACATAACCACACACGTAGAGCTTGAGATACTCAACACAGATGGTACAAACATATTTGAGACTATACCAGAGGATAAGGGTACAGAGCTTTACTACGAGACAGCTGAGACTTATGACATAGTAGATGGTACATACCATCAAGGTAACCTACATCAGGGCACTACACAAAGTCAGAGTCTTACAGAAGATACAGCTATAATAGAGTCCGACTTCTTTAACTGCTACGTACAGGGTAACGGTGCTGAGTCATACAGATACTTAGACGCATTAAACGTGGGTACAGATGACGACGGAAACCAATTAAGAGCTACCTACTTAGATATAGACCTTAGACCTACAACAACAAGCGAGGAGAGGTACAGAGAGGTACGTAGGTACGCTGATATAACATACAGTGAACCCTACAATGAGAATACTAATTTAAACGGCTTAGGGGTCTTTAATTTAGCTAAGGCTAACTATAAGGAGGATATAGAGAAGAAGTACGGTTTCATACAGAAGCTATACGCTAGGGATACTAACCTACTTGTTATGCAGGAGGATAAGATTTCTAAGGTACTCTTCGGTAAGAATATAATAACCAATGCGGATGGTACATCAAACGTATCAACCATAGAGGACGTATTAGGACAGCAGGTAATGTACACTGGTGAGTACGGTATAAGTAGAAACCCAGAGAGCTTTGCCTTTGACTCCGCTAACGTTTACTTCATAGACTCCAAGAGGGGCTGTGTATGTAGATTAGGAGCACAGGGTATCACTGAGATTTCTATGGCGGGTATGAGGACATTCTTTAAGGATGAGTTTAAGGACGTTATAGATATTAAGAAGATAGGGGCATATGACCCCTACCTAGACCAGTACGTTGTTAACTCAAGTGCGGTTAAGACACTAACGTTTGATGAGAAGGCTAAGGGGTGGACATCTTTCCACTCCTACTTCCCAGAGGATATGTTAGGGATGAATAACAAGTTCTTCTCATTTAAGGATGGGGAGCTATACCAACACCACTCAGATAATGTGGATAGGAATACATACTACGGAGAGTTCTCACCATCTAAGATAGGGGTAATGGTTAATGACCACCCGTCTGAGATAAAGGAGCTACAGGCTATAAGCCTAGAGGGTAACGATACGTGGGAGACCTTAATAAAGGCTTACATATCTAACTCTGACGACTACATGGAGAGCTCTATACACACTGTAGAGTTTGTTAAGAAGGAGGGCATATGGTTTGCCTACGCTAGAAGGAATGAGTCTGATGTAGCATTCGACTCTAAGGCTACCTATGGTATAGGGACAGTTGACGCAGTAGTAGGGTTAGACGTTACATTTAACGGAGGCTCTATCTCTTTAACTGTAGGAGACCAAATCATAAGAGGTTCAGACCTGTTAGTTATAGGTACAGTTACAGCTATAGTAGATAGTACTATAACACTAGATGCTGTAGGAGACCTAGCGGTGGGTGAGTATATACTAGGTGCTAAGGACTCTAGGATAGAGGGAGGAAATCTAAGGGGGTATACCCTAAGGATGGACTTGACTAACAGCTCTACTGAGAAGGTGGAGCTATTCGCAGTCAACGCTGAGGTGATGAAGAGCTACAGTTAATTCTTTTACAATGCATTGTTTATTTTGCTATCTTTGCATTACTAATTTATATACAACATGGAGTTTAATTGGAGACTAGAGGATAAGTCAGTATGCTACAAGAGGTTACAGTCTTGGTGGGATAAGCACGAAGCCTTTGAGGGTAATGATATACCCTACAGCTCAACGCCTAACAGAATCTTTACTGTATCCACTACGGTAGGTGAGGATGAGGTTGACCTGTACAGCATAGCTATAATAGTTACAGACACGGATATATGCTGGGTAGGGTGGATAACATCTAACCCGCTTGCAGACGCTAGGCTTAAGGTGGGCGGTCTGGAGTATCTATACACTATCATAGCTACAGTAATGAAGTCACAGGGCTTCGTAAGCATGGTATCACACGCTAAAATAAACGCTCTAATGAAACCTTTAGAGAACAGTGGCTTTATAAATATAGAGTCTAATACAAACTTTTACATTAAACAATTATAATAATATGGCAGCAGCAATAGGTGGGGCAGTAAGTGGCTTCGGTAAAATTAAGGAAGGTAAGGCTATGATGAGAGCAGGGCAGCAGGGTATTGATAACTTTCAGTGGGATGATATCACCAACCCCTACAAAGAGCTTACAGCTAGTCAGGTAGGAGCAGATATACAGAGGGAGGAGTCTGCCAGAGGAACTGCTACAGCGGTTAACGCTCTGCGTAGTGCAGGTGTTAGAGGTGTAGTTGGTGGAATGGGGCAGGTACAAGCGTCTGCTAATAAAGTAAACCAAGATATAGCCGCTGATGTAGATAAGGCTACTAAGGATATACAGATGAAGGCTGCAGGGCAGGATGTTAATAACGCAGCTATACAGGAGAAACGTCAGGGAGAAGAGCTAGCAGGTTACGGTAAGCAGTTAGATGTGGGTATGGATATGAAGGCTCAGGGTATGGGTGACCTAGTTGCGGCAGCAGGTGCTGTAGATAGTTTTGCTATGTCAGCTATGACAGGTGGAATGGGTGGTGGAGGAATGCTAGGTGAGATAGGCGGTGGAGGCTCTGGAAACGTAGACTTCATGTCTCAGTTAAATAAAGCAAACGGGGGTATTAAATAATAAAGAATAACTATGGCTAAAGCAGGAGCAGGAGCATACAGTCAACTACAGAGGGTTGGTAATTACGTAGCACCACAGATAAATAAGGCAGCTGACCGTTTGAATCAGCAGGGCATGCAGCAGAAGCAGTTTAAGGCTGAAGCGGGTGCTAGAAAAGAGGCTAGGGATGAGACTTGGAGATTAGACACCCAGACAGACTTCTCAAACTTTGAATTAGAGGCTACAGGTAACACTGGTAGGGATGACATGTTCAAACTAGCGGCAGAGAAGGGTATACAGAGGGCTGAGAGCTACTTTAGACAGGCTAGGGAGCTAAGGGCTACAGACCCAAATAAAGCCGATATAATGAAGGCTAAGGGTAGGAGTATACAGACCTCCTTTAAGAACCTATCGGCTGACTCATCTATTGTTAAGGAGATGTTTGATGGATACGCTGAGGCGTATGCTAAGGGTAAGATTAAAGAGGGTGCTTACAGAAGCTTCATGAACGGCTTATCTAGGAACGAGGCTGTGCCTTACCTAGATGACAATGACCAGTGGAGGGTTAGGGTTATGGTTAGGGATGAGACCTCTGGAGAGATACTAAAGGATGAGAATGGTGAGGTAAAGTATGAGGATAAATCTTTATCTGAGATTAAGAAGGGTCTAGATAAGCCTTATGACTTTAATGAGGTACACGGTCAGACTGGTGAGCTTAATAAGGTTCTAACCGCTATGGGTAAGAACAAGTGGGATGAAATAAATGGACAGTTTATAGACACAAAACAAGAGTTTGGGGCTGAGCAGGAGAAGTCGCTTAAGGACTTTATTGAGGGTACTTTAGGTAGCGATAGAGAGATGTATAAGTGGTACTACTACGCCACTGGTGAGGAGAAGCTTAAGGGCTTTAATACCGCAGATAAGGATAAGATTACAAACTACATTAACACAGCGGTCAAAGGTGCTTACGGTAAGGAGGTTACTAGAAAGGTTACCCCTACTACACAGGGGGAGAAAGAAGAGGCGGCTAGAAAACTTGCAGCAGCTAGGGTGAAAGCAGCTGATGTATTAGCAGAAGCAGTTGATGATAGGTTTACTAAGACCAATAAAAGATTAACTGACGAAGCTGTAGCTAAAAACCTAGCGGCTAAGAATAAGAAGGGAACTAAGGAGGTAGTTAGAGCTGAGAAGAGTAAGATGTACTACGACCTAGCATACAAGCTAAGGGAGGTTGACTCTGAAGAAGACGCACAGAAGATATTAGATGACTCTGGGTACTCTATAAATGTCAACGACAACTTTTGGAACTGGTGGGATAAGTGGGATAGTAAAGCAGGTGAGGCTTTAAACGTTGGTACTACAGACGAGACTAGTGAGGTAACTATAAACGTAAGTGACACACACAAGATGGCTGCACAGTTTGCTAAGATAGTAGAAGGCTTCGGATTTAACTATGACGATAAGTTCTCAGATAATGTTACAGAAGAAGAGGTGGCAGCTGAAGGAGCTGATGAGACAACTACTACTACTACTACTACTAATACTCCTACTACAAAATCAAAGGGAAAGATAAGATAAACTTAATATAAAATTATGGACGAATTAACATCTGCATTAAACGACTACGTAGCTACAGTTAATAGTGGTAAATACGGAGACGACATAGAGACATTAATGTCAAAATTTCCAGAGCTTCAAGGCTATGAGCAGGGGGCTTTAAATGACTATGTTGCTACTTCAAACAGCAACAAGTATGATGAGGAGACTCTAAAGTCTAAGTTTCCAGAGTTCTTTGGGGATAATGAACAAGTAACACCCGAAGTACCAAAGGAAGTAGTAGCCGAAGCGAGTGGGGACTCAGCATCTCCTTCGGCAGGTACAGACTCTTCATTGGATTCCAGTGTAGATGAGGGTTTAAAAGCTAAGGACGAGGCAGCTAGGAGAATACAAAAGAGGTATGAAGAAGCTGGTGTAACTGAGTATGAGATAAATGAGGAGGATATTAACCGTGAGGTTGAAGCTACTAACAAGGTTAAGCATATTACAGCAAGTAATAAACCAGCTAAAAAGTTAGAGCACTGGTCAAAGGCACACTCAGGTTTTATAAAAGAGATTAACAACCCTGAGTTATATAAGCGTAAGAAAGAGTTAGAGGCAGAGATAGCGTCGAGACCTATAATGGCTAACAACACTGATATACAGTCTAAGTTAGATGAGGTCAACGCAACTATAGAGAGGATAGACGCACCTAAGCAGTCTGAGAGCAGAAAGGCTGATATAGCAATAAAAGGATTAGAAGAAAAACAGTTTGAGCTAGAGCAAGAGGCTATAGAGGCTGCAAAGAGTAGCGACCTTTCTTATGAAGAGATTCTTACAGGGGAGGGTAACTACCAAGACATACTTAAGCAGAAGTCTAAGCTAAAGGATTCTAAGACGTTAGAGAACGCTGTTTTAGATAAGATTAAGGAAGACACTAACTCTTCCTTTGGAACTAAAGACCTTTTTACTAACGCTGCTAGGTACTTTGGTTACTCTGATAAGTCTGAGCAGACTATAAAGCTTTCTGAGGAGGTTTCTGAGGAAATACTATTAAGTCTTACAGAGAATCAAAAGGAGAAGATGGCTAGGGGTTTTACATCCCTTGACGAGAAGGAGGCTATAATAGGGCAAGCTAAGGGTAAGGTTATTAACAGAACCACAGAAAAGTTTAAGCAAAGGGAGAGGGATATAATTTCTAGTGACTTAGAAGACACTGAGAAGGTTAATAAGATAAAAGAAAATACAGAGGAGTATAATGGGTTTCTAGGTCAGATTGGGTATGATGTGGCAGGTGACATACTTAACAATCAGTTTAAAAAGACCGACGCTAGAGATAACTTTAATGAGTCTGTAGTTAAGAAGGGGTTCTTAGGAGATGTTGCTACACCATTCCTTACATTCTTTGATGAAGGTGCTAAGTTAGCACTTAAAGGGACTGCAGGTTGGGGTTCTGCGTTTGCGTCTGTAGGTGATATATTTATGTCTGACGACCACTACAGCAGCTACGACGCCTTTGGAGATGTTGTGGGACAGTTCACAGACCAAGCGTTCTTACCAAACACTAAGGATGAGAGGTTTAGTTTAAGGAAAGAGGATGGCTCACTAAGGGTCACTCCTTTATCAGTATTAAATACTGTATCTAGAAGTGCAGGTTTTACAGTTGGTATAGCTCTTATGGCTAGGAGAGGTGGTGCTGGAAACATAGAGAGACAGTTGGGTCAGTTCATAAACCCTACAAAGAGTGTTAAGTTTACTAATGATTTAAAATTAATGGAGTCGGCTTATGGTTTGACTTTATCAGACAACTATAGAGAGGCTAAGAGGTTGGGATTAGACGGTCTATCCGCAGCAGCTTACACTAATACCTTATCTATGATAGAGGGTATTACAGAGCCTATAATGCGTGACACCAAGTTCTTTGAGACTACTGGTGGTACTGCAATATTGAAACAATTTCAAGGAGACCTAAAAAGTGCTACTAATAGAAAACTAATTACTGAGTCTGTAAAAAGGATGAGTAAGAATGTTAAGAACGAGTTTATTGAGGAGGATATTGTACTAGCCGTACAAGACCTTACTAAGTTTATGCTTGTTGCAGAGCATGAAAACTCCGAGTTCTGGGATATTAGAAATCAATTAGAGTTAGGTATAGTTACTACAGGTATGTCTGGTATTATGGGTACTATTTCAATGAGAAATAACATTAAGGCTGATGATATTAATATATACAAAGCCATATCTAAGGATATTAATGGTGTAGTTGATAACCTTTTAAAAGCTAAGGAGGGTGCATTGACCCCAGAGGCTGCAGAGGGGTTTACTAAGACTATCGAGTGGGCTAACAACATGAACAAGGCTATTAAACTAGCTCCTGCAAATGTTACTGGTGAACAGATAGACCTTTTAATGGAGAAGGCTAACTTGGTTACAGAAATGAAGTCGTTAGACCCAGCATTCCACGCACAGTATAAGGAGAAGATTGAGGCTATTGATGCTAAGATAAACCCTTTAAATAAAAAGACTGAAGAGGGTGTGGCTAAAGCTGAGGCAGATATTGCTAAAAGGAAAGAGGAAGCCGCTAAGAAGAAAGCTGCCGCAGATAAGAAGGCTGAAACCAAAGAGCCAAAGGTGGAAGAAGTTACACCTGAAGATAAAAAACCAGAAGAAGGAGTAGAAGATGTTGATAAAAAAAGTAAAGATAAAATATTAGATGATATAACATCTTCTTTTAAAACAGAAGGAGATAAGGAATTTACAAAAGACCAAAGTGAAGCATTTCTAAGTGCAGCCAAAGCAGCAGGTATTAAAGTGCTTGAAACTTCTGATGGAAGAAAGTTTATTGACCCTTCAAAAAAGGAGGCTATAGCTTTATACAACTATTTAGGTTTAGGAAACAACGCAAAGAAAAAGGACACTAAGCCTACCAAGACTGTAGAGCAGATAGAGGTTGACAGAACTGCTGAGCTAGAGGCACAGAAGGATAAACTTGATGAGACCTACGGTGTAGATAGTAAGCAGACTGTAGGTGAGCAAATCAACGCTAAGTATGATAAGCTTGTAGCGGACAGAAAAAGAGAAGACCTTGTACCATATAAGGCTGAGGAGGTGTCAGAGACTACAGATGCTAAGCAGTTTGCAGAGGCACAGGCTAAGGCTATATCTAATAGGACTGAGGACTCTATGCAGGTAGACCCTGTAACTGAGGAGGATATACAGAAGATACTAGAAGAGGGTGGTAAGATATTTATGACATCAGATGGCAAGTCTGGTGCATACGTTACTAAGGATGGTTATATGGGAGGTCTATTTAAAGACCCAAGTGCTGGACGTTCACAGGCAGCGAAGGTGCTACAGCAGGCTAGGATTAAAGCTGGTGGTAGATTCTTTGACGCATACGGTGAGAACGCTAAGACTGGTGAGGGTACTACCTTAGAGGACATCTACATTAAGAATGGGTTTAGACCTGTTGTTAGGATGTCATTTAATGAGGAGTACGCTAAGAAGGGTTGGGAGAAGACTAACCTATCTAAGAGACCAGATAACGTATTCTTTGTATACGACCCAGCATATAAGGCAGAGAAGGGAGAGGGTGTACGTAACGAGGACTACGACGCTGCTATGGAGATTGCTAAGAACTTCAAGACAGAGACTAGTAAACAAGAGGCTGCTAAAGACATAGACGCTGACTTAGACGCATTCATGGGTACACCTGAGGTTGAGTCTGCAAAGGCTAAAGAATCTAGACGTGCAAATGTAAAGGTACTAGCTGACAGAGCTAAGAAGTCTTTAAGTAGGATAGCCCCTAACGTTAGTATTAAGATATACAACACAACCGCTGAGTTTGAGGCAGCCACTGGTGATAAGAACACAGCAGGGAAGTGGAGTCCAAATAAAGGTAAGGGTGGTACTATAAGTATAAACCTTGACTACGCCACTGGGAGGACTGTAGCACACGAAACAGTTCACGCTGTACTTGGTACTATGATAAAGTCAGATAAAGCCTTAGAGAGGCTTACAGACAAGTTCTTGGGCGTGTTAGCTAAGAATGTAGATGGTGATGTAAAGGTTGAGTTAGATAACTTTATAAACCTGTACGCTGATAAGCCAGAGGTAATGAGTGAGGAGTTCGCTGCAGAGTTGGGTGGTATGTTGGCAGACAACTACACCAAGCTTAGTAACAAGGCACAGGGTATTGTTAAGCAGTGGTTAGATACTATAGCTAAGAAGATAGGGTTGAAGGAGTTTACAGACTCTGAGATTATAGACCTACTAAACACAATAGCAGGTAAGACGGCTAAGGGTGAGGTTATTACTGAAGCTGATTTAGAAATACTAGCAGACTTTGATGGAGAGTCTGGGAGTGAGATGAGACCAAGCTCTAAGAGTCAAATTACAGCTAAGTCTATAAAAGAGTCTATTGTTAGTGGAGTGAACGCAGCATTTCCTTACAACTTTGCCAACTATAAGAGAGGTGTAACCCTTCCGAAACAGCAAAGCATGTCAGATGTTTTAAAGGTTTCTGGTGGTTACGCTGTTTTTATAAACTCTGATGGTACAAAAGTAGGTGTTAGAAATAATGGTGAAGGTTTAGATGGTGGGTGGCAGTATACTTATCTTGATGATAATATAAAAGATAATATAGGGTTTGCAGCTACTAGTGGAACTCATGTAAAAAGCTTACATAAAATAACTAAAGAGTTAACAGCGAAAAGAGATGCTGAGTCGCCAGAACATAAAGGGAAGCCTGTGGCTGTATTTGTTACAATACAACACGCACCTACTATGCTTGGTGAGTGGTATGCAGCTGAGTTCTTTATGGAGGGTATTGATAAGGCATTGTCCGAGGATATATATAAAGGAGGTGTAGATGCTTTTAGGAAAGATTTAAGAGAGGCAGTAGCTTCAGCTTACCCTAAAAAGAGTGCCTCTACAGTAGCTGGTATGACAAAGGAAAACCGTTCCAAGTATAACGCTACTCAAAAACAGGTAGAGACTTTAATTGATTTAGTAAACTCTAACAAATTCAATACACATAAAGGTAGAATAGGGATATCTAAAATATTCGCTAGTAAGGACTTTACTTTTGGTTTTAGGGTAAACGTACTAAAAACAGTAATGCCTAAGAATAAACTTACTAAAGCTAATAAGAAGAATATTAATATATTACAAGCATTATTAGATGTAGAGGGAGGTCGAAAGGATTTCTATCGTGAGCACATGGATGAAGCTTTGTTAGAAAAACTAGAGGCTTCAAACTTTGATGAGAAAGCTATAGGAGGTTTAACAATGGGAGGTTATTATACAAACCCTTACAAAACTGTTGAGGAGGTATATGAGAATAGGGTAAATGGTATAGAGCATGACCAATTTAATGAGTCTTTTAGTTCTAATGGTGAAACATTTAGATTAGATAATGCCCATGATGTAAACATTCTTAACCCTCATATGGGTTATCCTACACAACTGGGGTATGATTTATATAACAAAGATAATGGTACTGATGTAACTAAGAAGAATTATACAATACAAGATAGACACGATGTAAGTACTTATATAAAAGAGAAGTATGGAGAATCTTTACCTGCACTACAAAAGGGTGGTAAAAGGAGACCTACACTTACACCACCTTTCACATCTCTTGGAGGTTCTATGTACACGGCATCTGATTCTGATTTAGATTTAGAATCTGAGCCACAAAGAAAAGAGAAGAGTCAAAGAACTGACAAGGCATCAGAAAAGTTAGTCAGCCTCTTCGACAGGGATAATGTACCATTAACTATACCTGAGGCAAAGGAGATGGTTAATGAGGTGTTAGATTGGGCTGATTGGTATGATGGTTTATCTGGTTACGTAAATAAAGTATTTGGAGAGTATGGTTCGGATGTCTTATCTATCCTACCCCTAGCATCTATGGGTAATGGTAGTGCAGGTACTGTGACTATGGCTATAAATAATGTTGAAAAGATATATAAAGGTGAACGTCCTTCTGGGCTAGCTGAGTACTATAACTTTGTAACAGACTTCTTAGAGGGTAAGGGTATTAAGTCGGATAAGATGTACAACTTCTTTAAGGCTTTATTAGGAGACCCTAATGCTGTCGCTGTTGATATGCACGTATACTCTATAATAAAATGGAAGGACTCTAATAAAAAGCAGGTTAACCCAGCTAATAAGAAGGAGTTTGCTAAGGCTAAAGAGTTTGTAAATACCTTAGCTAAAGAATTAGGAATGCAGCCAAGAGAAGTACAAGCTTCTTTATGGGCTTTAAATATATTAAGAACAGGAGGAAAACCAGATAGTTATGAACAATACATTGAAAAACACATCAAAGAAAAGAACCTCTACCAAAGGGTCGAGAGCTGGAGAGAGCAAGGCTATAAACCATTTTCTGAAGTTCGTGAAGCAAAAGAAAGAGAGCAGATAGGGGAAAGAAAAGAGAAGAGTCAAAAGGTAGGTATAGGTTACTTTAAGAGTAAGCCTGCCGCTAATGTACGTTCTGGCAACAAGGCGTTCAGAGATGCAGTAGAGGCTAAGAGAGAGGCTAAGAGGCTTGAAAGGGAGGCTAATATTAAGAGGATTGAGAAGCTACAGAAGGAGATAGAAGGAAGTCCAGCTAAATCCGTAGAGGAGGTGGTAGAGTTCTCAAGAGACAAGGGCTACGAAGACACTGTTATAAAGGATGCGTTACTAAAGCGTGGTTTCTCTAAGGAACAGATAGAGACAGCACTAGCTACAATAATACCTACCGCTATAGTTAAGGGTGCAGCTAAGGCTGTAAGGGACAACAAGAAGTCCAACCTAAAGGCTGATGTAGACGCTGTAGGTATAGAGCACGTTAAGAGCACTAAGTGGTACAGAGGTCTAACAGTTAAACAGAAGGACGCCTTAAACAAGAAGGGTATATCCAACATACTAGCTGACAAGGAGCTTGCACTTAGAAAGGGTTCACAGCCTACTAAGGCGGGTAAGAAGTTTAGAGACACGGTTAAGGATGTTACAGGTCAGACTGATACATCTGCTGAGGTTACTATGACTAAGGCTAAGCTACTTAAGGAGCAGATTAAGACCCTAGTAAGGGGAGCTAAGATGGGTGCTAAGGGTCTACAGGACTTAAAGGCATCATTCATCAAGGAGATATCTATAGAGCTAAAGTCCCTTACCAAGAGTAAGATTATGACACTTACTGAGGCTAGGAAGGTATTAGCTGCAGTAAACCAGCTTAACTTTAAGAACTACGACAAGGTATCTGAGCTGGTAGATAAGGTTATAGCGGAGATAGAGAACAAGGGTGTAAGAAGAGCTATAAAGCAGGTTAAGACTAGACTAAGAAAGGGAGCTAAGTCACCTAAGAACCCAGTTAACATGAGAGAGCTTGCTAAGGAGGCTGTCAAGGTAAACGAGGTGTACCTAACACCAGCAGAGAGGGTTAAGTACTCCGACCTGCTGACAGAGATACAGGCTTCGTTCAAGCTTGCTACAAGTAAGACCTACAGGATGGCTAACGAGGCTGATATGCTTAAAGCCCTAGAGGTCTTAAACCAAAAGGCTGAGGCTACTAGGTTAAAGGAGTTGGCTACTAAGCTAGGTCTTGACGGGACAGGATTAACTAACTCTCAGCTAGTAGAGCTTGTTAACTCTGTAGACGTTGACGAGTACTTAGGTACACTAAAGAAGGAGAAGGCTAGAGAGGCTAGGATAGCCCTTGAGAAGCAGGCAGAGTATGCTAGGATAGCTTTAAACGATGTCGATGGTGATACACTAACACAGCAGGAGAAAAAGGACGTTAGAACGCTTAAGGAGGCTAATCTAGAGCTACTAACATCTACAGACATAAGAGACCTTATAAAGATAGTTGATAACATAGTTACTAACCAGACATTCGCATCGTCAGGTAATCTAGCATCTAAGATTAGAAGCTACAACGCATCTGAGATAGCCACTAAGGAATTCAACAAGGGTAACACTAAGATGATTGATAAGAGCGTTATAACAGACTTAAAGTCTCTAGCACTTGTATTCAAATCAGTGTTCCAGAGTACTAGAGCAGCTGCTTTATTTGACAAGATATCTGGTCTTACTAACCTAGGTATAGCGTACACTAAGCACAAGAAGGCTATGAACGCACTAGCTAAGTCATACGATGAGCTATTCGCTAAGCTACTTAAGAACCATAAGGGGTTAAACAAACCAGAGAGCACTATGTTCAGAGGTCTAGTTGCACAGCTTATACAGGGTACAACATCAGAAGATTTTGATATCAACAAGTCTAGGCTTGAAGACCACATAGAGCGTAGTAAAGAGTCACAAAAGAAGAGCACTAGGTTAGGAGTAGAGGTGTTAGAGGAGCAGTATGAAGCTCTTAAGGGATTAAAATCTCAGGAGGAGGTTATAGAGTACGCCAAGGGATTAAAGGACGGTAACTGGGAGCTTGTAGAGTTCTGGATGAACCACTTTGATGCTAATAAGGATGCGTTGAAGTACAACACAGAGGTGGTACACGGTAAGTCATTCGAGGAGGTTGTTGGTAACTACCTACCTATAAAACTAAAGGCTGACGGTACAGCTACTGAGGATGTAGACAACCAAGCGTTCTTTGATAGAAATGGACTACCTGCTACAAACCCATCTGTTACAACTATATCTAGGACTAAGACTAAGAAGCTACCACCTAACAGGGTGTTAGATTTAGACTTTGACTCGGTGATGTTTAACAAGGCAGCTGGTGTGTCTATTGATATAGAGACCTCAGCAGCTTATAAGGATGTGTACAACTTCTTTAACTCACCTAACATGAAGAAGATGTTTGGTAAGGAGACTATAGGGGTATTCCAGAAGAAGCTTACAGAGATGAGAAAGGTTCAGCTAGGTATAGCTAGTATGGACGTAAATAAGGATGAGACCATTAAGGCGGTTAACAAGGTTGAGAGAATCTGGAAGACTATAGCTACAACTATTGGTCTAGGTTCTATTACCCAGTACCCTAAGCAGTATATATCTGTAGCGTTTAATGCTATGGCTCACCTAGGAAGTGATAGTGGTCTTATGTTCAAGGCTATGTTCACAGATAAATCTAAGATACCTCTACTAGATATGGTGTCTGTAAGCCTAAGGGGTGAGACTCAGGCTGGTACTATAACAGGTGGTACTAGAATATCTGAGGCTGAGAAGAAGGCTACAAAGGCTGTGGTTGGTAGGGTTGTACAGGAGACTGGTCTAGCTGCAGAGAAGGTTAGAGAGGTGCTGTTCTATTCATTAAGGAAGGGTGATGTAAACGTAGCTAAGTCTTCTTGGATAGCGTTCTACCAGAAGTACTTGAAGGATAACAACATCACTGATGTAGATATGGCTACAGAGCATGAGAGAATGGATGAGGACATTAGACAGGAGGCTATAGCTTACGCTGAGCTTAAGGTTGAGGAGACTCAGATTTCCTCTGATGAGTCAAGAGGGTCAGAGTTCTACCAGTCTAAGGAGACCAGTAGAGCTATCCTAAGGGGTATATTTCTACCGTACCAGTCCTTCAATATAAACTCTAAGATGAGGATGCTTACGGACATTAGAATTATTGGTGATAGGAATGCTAACGCACAGCATAGAAGGGATGCTGGAGCTTCTCTACTAGGTACAGCAGCTGAGATGATAACATTTCAGACCATGAAGTACTACGTACTTTCTCCAATTATAGGTTTAGGTAAGGCTGCTTTAATGTCTCTATTTGGATTAGATGAACCAGAAGAGGAGGAGTGGGATGCAGAACACAAGAGTAAACAGTTTAAGTTTAAGCAGTGGTATTCAGCGTTGGCTAAGGATTTAAACCCGCTAGCTATTGGGTCGTTTTCAGAGGATATGGTTATAGAGACCTTAAACCTTATGCAGTACTTTGCTGAGGCTAAAGATGGGGAGGCTTATGTAGACTACATTAAACGCCTACGTGATGAGGGTGGTGGTCAGATGTTCTACAGATACAAGGACAAGGAAGAGCGTGGTAAAGGCTTCGGAGCTTCACTACTAGGTGGTGGTGGTCTGTACAGCATACCTTACTCCCAGTTTAGTGAGACCTTAGACGCCTACGAGCTTATGATGGATAATACTAGAAGAGATGATTGGGGTAACTTATTTGAGTATAACTTTACTGAGAACCAGCAGTTGATGTTAAAGTTTGCATTCGCTGCAGAGTTTATATCACTGTTTGGTCTAGGTGAGGCAGACTCCAGAAGGCTACTTAGAAACCTGCGTAAGGACGCTCAGAAGAATACAGAGAAGAAGAAGATTAATTAAACTAAAAAACCCCCAACCAATTAAGGAAGGGGGTTTCTTTTTATATAGAACCTTTTACAAAGTCCTCGTACGTCTTAACTGTCTTTAGCTTAAACCTAAAGGTGTACCTATAACCGACACCTAGTTGTAACTCTAGGTAGAGCCTACCCACCAGCTTTCTAACTGTTGAGTACCTCCAGTACAGCTTATTCTTTATCTTAAACCACAGGAACACTGTACCTATAGTTGAGTACTTTAGTGACAGATACTCGCCTATGTTGTGACTCCACTTACCATCCCTATCCACATACATCATCACAGCTACATTTGATAGGGCTATAGGCTTACCATCCCTAGTAAGGCTACCAGACTCTGATACGTGAACCTCTTCACCCTCTATGGGCACGAGCTCAGTGTGCATGTTCCACATTGGGTTACGAAGGGCTAGCCATCTATAGCTTGTCCAGAAGTTGTCCCTTGTTATACCCTTAGCTACCTTCCAGTACTCTGCACCGTACAGACCGTCTTCATCGTCGAACCACCACCACAGTGGCTTCTTATCAGCCCAAACAAGCCACCCACCGTCTTCATCGAACAGTACCCCACCCTCATCATTAAACAGGACGTCACCGTTGCTATCGAACAGCATATCATCGTCCTCTGTGTCAGGGCGGCTCTTATAGTTCCTTAGCATGTACGCTATTGGATATAGTATAGGGGCTGTTAGTAGTGCTATCAGCGGTAGTGTCATTACTACTACCCACTTCATTATGCTTAAAATCTTCTGTATCATATTAAACTATTTAAAATATTAGTATAAAAAACCCCTAACAAGTAAATGCTAGGGGTTTTAATTAAGTTGGCTATACCTAGTACGCTTCCAGATTACCTTGGTCGTTTAGTCTGAAGTTAGCCTTTGTACCTTTGGTCTTTCCTGCTAGACTTTGAGAGCTTCCTCTAACCTTCTTACTGACGGTCTTAATCTTACGAACCTTAGCGTCCGCTACAGAGTCTGTAGCTCTACCCTGCTCGTAGGTCTTCTTACCGCTAGCTACTAGTTTGGCTTGTCTGTCTGACAACTGCTGACCTCTCTTATCCTTGTTAGCTGTGCTGTCAATCTTCTTTCTAGGGTCTGTCACCTTGTGCTTCCCTCCTTTGTTCTTTCCTACTGGCATGTTATTTCTTGTCCTTTAGTTGTTTGTGCAGCTCATCAATCTTGTCTGCGTATTTACCTATTACTGCTTGGTTGTTTCTGTAGACAAAGATTGCTACTACTCCACCAACTGCTAATCCTAATAAAAAGTTTACCATATCGTTTATGTTTTAAGTTATATGCAAAGATACAAATAATATCTTTATGTTAAAATGTATTGAATGTTGCAAGACCTAATGCCTTGGCTCTCCTAATCACCCTTACACTATCATCGAATACTCCTACTATGTAGCTGTCCTCAGCGACCCTTCTCCAGACCTGCTCCTTAACAACCCAGTCGGGTCTACAGTCTCCTTTAGATTTAGTGTACAAATCATCGTATGTAAGGATGCCGTTATACGCTATACTGACAGGACTCTCTGATATGAAGCACCTATCGTTATCTACGTTCTGTATAAGCTCTACAGGTGTAAAGTCTATAGGTTCTTTAGACAACTGCTGCATAAGTGTAACAAACCTGTTGTACTGCTTAGTAATTACTACCTCACCCACCATCCTACTGCGTGAGATATCTCTATCCAGTGCTTTGTCCAGTTCAATTTCAAATACGACAACCTCAGAGGGTACGTTCCAGTACCTATAATTATTTAAGTACCTGTGTGTCAAGTTAGTAGCGTCTATGATGACCTTCTTACCCATATCGAGCCCCTCACTGATTAGCGTCTCCTCATACTGTGTGACCTGCTCCTCTAAGGTTTTAAGGTCTAGTCTGGTGTAGTATTTATCTACAGAGGTCTCTGTTTAGCCAAACAGGAGCTCTCTTATCTTGTCCCTGTTAACTATGGTGTAAAGGTTGGGGTTCTTAATCCACTTCTCGTGAGCCCAAGTAGATTTACCAGAGCCGCTTATTCCTATTGTTATTATTAAACTTCCTCTCATGTTATTATATTTAGGTGATAAAAATACCCCCTAATCTCTTAGGAGGTACTTATTTTAATAAACTTAAAACACGAAGATGACTCTCTTATACAAAGATACAAATAATATACGTGCCTTAAATTTCATAGCTAGATTAGTTTCTTGTAGTGCTTAATCAGCTTATGCATCTTACTGTCGTAGTACTCATCGAAGGTGTCGAAGTCCTCGCTGTCCTTATCAAATAGTGCGAAGAATACATTCCTTAACTGCTTTGATGGTGAGTCTGGTTTAATCCTCTTTGTTCTGCTCATATTAATCCTATTAGTTTTAAGTACGCTGTGTAGTACGCTGAAATCTCCTCAGCCACCTCTTGAACCTGTGCTAGTACAACATCACACCTCTCCATTGATATTGGTCTATCAATAATTGCTGCCTCAAGTGTAAGGTTTAAATCCTCACCTGCAAAGGCGTTGCCAGAGCGTCCTATAAGCACCACAGAGCCCTTCTCTGGATAGTGCCCGTACTCTTGGGCTAAGGCTGCTGCGTAGATGTCTACCTGCCAGTAGTCCTCTGATTCATACTCTGGAGACCTCTTCTCGATATCACCAGTCTTGTAGTCTGCTAGCTCCTTAACGTACTTAAAACCATCAGACTCAGCTTCGGTATTAGTATCTATATAACCTAGCACATAGAACCCGTCCATCTTAAGCCGTATCACCCTCTCAAACTCATCTAGGCTTGGTAGGGTCTGAAGGAACTCAGCCTCATCATCCTCCCACACTGAGAAGTCGTTGTTCTCATAAGACTCACCAACCTTAGTACCGAAGTCTCCGTAGAGCTGCAGTGCTGCGTTGTCATCCTTCTCACCGAAGAAGTAGTTCCTCATGTAGTCACGCTTACTACGTTTCCACTTACTCAACTGCGAGTAGGAGATGTAGTAGTCTCCGTTCTCGTCAGTCCTTGGTAGTATCAATTGTTTCTTACTCATTATATTAATGCCTTTAGGTGTGCCTTAGTAATCTTAGTCTTCTTGTTCTTAGCTGTGGATGTCATAGCTGTAAGGACTACTATAGCCTTGTCCTTCTCATCCTTATCCATACCGTCTAGCAGAGCCTTAAGCTCCTTCTTCTCAGCTGCACCATACTTACCACCGTTAAGCAGCCTTGTGAACAGTGTGTCCTCTACAACCTCTTCCTTAACCGCAGGCTCTGCAACCTCTAAAGGCTCTTCTATCCTCATACACTTGAATACGTTTATAGTGGTAACCACATCCTTCCTGCAGTACTCAGATATTCTAGCTAGACCCTTTTTACCTTGAGCCCAGTATACTCTACCTACTTCAGCACCTGCCACATCGTCCTTTGGGGATGGTAGACCAAAAGCTGTAGCTACGTTAAGGAGTGACGCCCTCTCAAAGCTATTACCCTTCCACTCTAATGCTAGGTCGGTATCTACTATATCCCAAGGCTTTAATCCTGAGGAGTCTACCTTGTCGTGAGGTGTAATCTTGTTGATGACCATACGCTTGTAGATGAATGGTGTATCGAAGCTGTGGTTTACAAAGCCCACTAGGTTACACTTAAGATTCCTCTCCAGTATATCATTGAACCCGTGCAGTAACTCCTTCTCACTATCATGGTCTAGAGTTATTAGGTGTATCTTACCCTTGACAATCTTACCCACCACAATGGATATGACCTTAGCAAACTCTGGATACAGACCAGACTTAATAGAGTACGACTCTATAATCTCATCGTTGGTCATCTCACCACTCTTATTTACCTTGTAAGCCCAGCTATCAAATAATGGTGTGTCTAGCTTTAGCTTAGGGACTACTGACGCAGTCTCGATGTCGAAGAACAGTAACCTATCCTCTTTTAGTTTCTTTAGTACTCTCATATTCTATTAAATTTATATTAGTTTATTACTCCTCTACTCTAACTACCCAACCCTCGCTCACTAAATCTCTAATGACTTGGGTGTAGTCTGCGGGCTCTATATAGTCTGGCATGAAGATAGTCCTAGACTCTGTGTCTACATATCTTTTAGTGCCGCACCTCTCGTATAACCATGCCTTGTGTCTACTCATCCTGTGGGTTATTAAAGTTATCTATAAGGTCTTGGAGATACCTGTTGTACTCCCTGTGTGATATCTTAAACTGAACGTCATCCACGTTACACTTCATAATATACTGCAGTGTACCCGACGCAGTTCTGATAGCCTTGAAGAGTGATACATCAGTGCCACCACAGTGCGGGCAGCTATACTTCTCACCTCCCTCAAACGCACCTACATGTACAACGTGTCCCATGTACTTCCTAATCTTTAGGTATATCTCCTCTGTTGTGATGATGTCACCCACGTTGTAGTCTATCATCTTCTGGATGTACTCTGCCTGCTGCTCAGGTGTACCATCCTCAATCATGTCCCACATCAGGATACCTTCATGAGACTGCTTAAGGGTAACCCCTATATAGTCTGCTAGGAATGCCATAGAGTAGCTCAGTAGTCTGAACAGCCTCTTAGACTGCTTGATAAGGTCAAACGACTTGACGTGTACATTAACGAATAGGTTATACTTCATAGCCCTAGCATTTATCCACCTGTCGTCGAAGTTCTTGTTGTTGTACCCCACCACCATATCAGCTGTGTTGTACACCTCTAAGAAGTCCTTCATAAGCTGCTCGTCGGTGTGGGTCTTCATGTCCCACTTAAGATGGTGAACCTTGTCCTCCCCTAGCCACTTCCAAGAGACGGATATTATAGTAGGCTCACCCCTAATCTGCTTGTAGTTAATGTACGTCTTACCCGTCCAGAAGAGCTTAGCGGACACCCTAGAGGTCTCTATATCATATATAAGTATCTTAGCAGGGTCGACTACATTTGAAGCCATTAGACCGAGCCCTAGCTTGTTAGCCCACCCTCTAATTGTACGCTTAGATACGTTAAAGTATTCAGACAGTGTGTCTTGAACCTCATCTCTTGTAAGAGCCCTCTTGTTATCTCTGTATGTAGGGTCGTACAGCTTGGCTATAAGATTCCTGTTGTCTGCTGTTAGATTTTTAAACTTCATCGTTTATTAGATTTGATTTTAAATGTTTTAGAGACTCTACCATAGCGTCAATCAATACCGACACCTCTTTGAACTCCCCATCCATAAGGCTCTCGTAGATATCATCAACCCCATCGTGTAGGCTGTTTGTTATACCATTTATACTAACGGCTTTATTCTTGTCCATATCCTTCTTGTATTAAAATTTCAATTACCTTCTTACAGTCCTTTTTATTCCTAGGCACAAAGAGTAGCACCTCCTGCTCTAGGCTGTTCATCTGCTTCTTGAACAGTCTCCAAGTCCTAGAGAAGTCTGGCATAGCCCTACCCTTTGTCTCTATGACCCACTGCAGGTCTTCTGCTACGGGGTTGGTGAAGTCTGGTGTGTAGATTGCATCTCTAAATGTCTTCTTACCCCTGTCCTTAAAATCACCCTTGCCGTTCATAAACTTCTCGAATGAGATTCCTGCGTACTTGAACCCCTCATCGATTGTAAACTTCTGACCCTCGTAGGAGAACTTGATACCCGCTGCTATTAGCTCATCATTCATCTCTAGCTCTAGACCAGACTTGAAGATGTTACCGTTACTCTTGACCGCCTTAGCATTAGTCTGCTTGTTATAACCCCTCTTAGTCTTCTTCTTTGAGGTCTTCCTCATCGTTTTCTTTACTACCGCCATACTTGTGTGTTAAGTGTCCCTCGATTGTTTTAATGTAGGCATCAAGGTTACCTATACTGTCTAGTGTCTTTAAGAGCTTTAATATATAGTCCTTGTCGTGCTCATCCAACCAGTCTATAAACTCATCAATAGACATCCCTTTAACCAACTCCTCTACATCCTTATCCTGTCCAGCACTTGCTCCTGATAATGTCCAGTGTATCTCAAACTCTGTGTCCTCTTTATCATCTTCGCTCTTACCCCTCCAAGCCTTCTTTAGCTCCTCAAAGGCGTCGTCAACCTCCTTGTCAAGCTCCTGCTCGAACTTGTTGTCCTCCGCCCACTTATCATACCTCTTAAGCTCGTCGTCCTCATCATCCTTCTTTGCTCCACCATTATACCAGTCGCCTGTAAGCCTTAGGTGTGGCTTGTCAGCCTTGTTTAGGTTCTTATGAGCCTCTCCCATAGTGTCGCCACTAAGGAATAAATCTCCTACCAACCCCTCTAACTCGCCTGTCTTAAAGTTCAGTGCGAAAAACTCGGTCTCCCATATCTTCATATAAATAGTTTTAGTGTATTTCTGCGTAGCTGTTACCAAACTGTACGTCAATGTCTAAATCTCTGTTTAGCTTAAGCTGCTTGTTTGTTAGCTGTATAGCATCCTTTAATAACTTAGTCACCTCATCCCTGTGACCTTTCTTAACTGTAAGTATAACCTCATCATGCATCTGACCAGTAATCTGTGCCCTGTTGCTCATGAAGTTGTGAATCCACATATCGAAGCAGAAGACTCCAGTACCTTGGTTTAGTGTTGAGAACCTATCCTTGTCAGTCCTTAGTGAGTACCAGAATTTACTGATTGGGTTGAACAGCCACATGCTGTCTAGACACCTCTTAGTCTTCTGAGCCTCTGCAATCTTCTTAACAGACCAGTTACGCTCCCAGTACTTCTCGACCAGATTGACACCCTCTTGTTTGGTCATATCTGCTCCCCTAGCCACTGTTGCACCACCTGCCCCGTATACACACGCATAGTTAGCTGTCTTAGCCTTAGCCCTCTCAGCTCCGAATCTCTCAGTGCCATCCTTATGAGCTTGAGCCTGCTGCTCTGTCAAGAAACCTGCTACAACAGCTAAATCTAGATGGGGGTCGAAGTCATCAGTCTGCATCTCCTTTACATACTCAGGGTCATATTTCCACATGTAATGCTGCTTAGTCCTGTCCTCTAAGGATGACATATCAGAGCCACATAGTTCATAACCCTCTGGAGCTATTAGACACCCTCTAACCTCCTCACCATAAGGCTTACCCACTGACGGTAGGTTCACAACCACCTTGTGTTTGAACCTTAGTGTGTTAGTTAGACCTTGAATCTCAGCCCTGATATACCCACTATCATCAACATTCTTTAGGAACGTCTTCAGTACTGGTATCCTATGTGTTAGAACAGATAGACCTTCAAGGACTACTAGCTGAGGTTCTTTGCTGTATAGCCTCTTAACAGACTCACACAGCACCTTCTCACCCTTTATCTCCTTACGAACCTGCTCCGTCTTCTTGGTAGAGCCATCGGTCTGTCTACTAAAGGTAAAGGTCTCAGGCTTCCAACCTAAAGAGAATAGCCACTTCTTAATCTGCTGAGTCGCATTAGGGTTAGGCTCTTTAGAACCCGTGACGTATTCTACAGTCTCCTCATGTGTCTCAGGCAGTCCTTTAGCTTCCAGTAGCTCTAGCCACTTCATAGCCGCTGCTGATAGGTCTCCGTTCTTCTTATAGAACACTACAGGCTTCTTCATCTTACTAACCTTGTCAACCCACGGCATCACTGCCTTAAGTTGTAGCTCCTTCTCAGCCTTCTCTGCCTCTAGCCTCTGTATAACAGACTCACACCTCTCTACATCAAGCTTCCACCCGCTTACCTCTGCTGCTCTAGCACACTCCATCTTAAACATTAGATACTTTACTAGCCTGTTGATGTCATCTTTATTCCCATCATACAGGTTGTTCAAGTTCCTCCACTGCTTATCTATAAGCTTACAGTTTATCTTGACATCCTCCTCACACCTATGTGTGTATTCCTCGACGCTTAAGTCCTCCCAGTTATCAATCTTAGGCTTAGGTATACCAAAGTCTTCACCGTACTCGGCTAGACCGTGTCTATTTCTATAGGGCTCTAAGTACCAAGACAGAGCTAAGGTGTCAATAACCTTAGCCTTTATCTTGATGTCTAGAATCCTTTCAATGTGTGGTATATCCCATAGCATGATGTTGTGACCTATTAAGGTATCACAGCCAAGGAAGAACGCCCTCATCTCGTCGTAGTCGGTGGTGGACTTTAATCTCCACCCACCCTTAGAGAATATGGCTGCAGACATAACCCAGATTTTAGTTGGACTGAGGCTATCACCTTCAATATCGAACACGCAAATCTTTTTATCTTTATCCATTCTATTAAATTTAATTATAACTACTTATCTAGTGCAACTATAGTACACTCAGTCATCAGTACCAGTGAGGCTACTGACGCAGCGTTCTCTAACGCCACCCTAGTAACCTTTGTAGGGTCAATTATACCAGACTCTACCATATCTACAAGCTTATTGGTTGTAACGTCATATCCAGTACCTATAGGGCTAGTGCTAAGGTCTGTAATTACAGTGTCAAAGCTTACACCTGCATTCTGTAGGATTACCTTAAAGGGCTTTACCAGTGCATTTATTACTATTAGATACCCACTCCTTATGTCCTTATTAGTTGATGTAAGGGAGTGTAAGGGCGTTGCACAGTTGTGTAATGCTATACCACCCCCAGATACAATTCCTTCCTCTAAGGCTGCTCTAGTAGCCCCTAGTGCGTCATCAATCCTGTCCTTCTTCTCCTTCATCTCAATCTCAGAGTTAGCACCTACGTACAGTACCGCTACACCACCTGATATTAAAGCCAGCCTCTGCTTAATCTCCTCTATCTCGTAAGGACTGTTTGAGGTCTCAATGTTAGACCTTAGATTAGCCTTAAGCTCTTCTATGTCTGCAACCTCTCCGTGACCGCCAATGATGATAGTGTCATCCTTATCGACAACAATCCTATCGCAGCATCCGAACATCTCAAAGGTAAACTCCTCAAAGGTAAGCCCTGCTGCCTCAGTCACTACAGTACCACCAGTAATAACCGCTAGGTCTTCCATCGTGTAGTTCCTCTTCTCTCCTAGGAACGGTGCTTTGATAGCTGCAACCTTCCATCCACCTCTAATCTTGTTGATTACCAGTGTAGCTACAGACTCACCTGATAGGTCACCTGCTATTATAAAGATAGGCTTGCTCTCAGGGATACACTCCAGTACCTTTATGATGTCAGTAACAGCCTCTATCTTAGCCGTGGTTAGTAGTATCAGAGGGTTGTCTAACTCTACAGTACTCTTAGCCTCGTTGTTGATGAAGCCTGATGAGGTGAACCCTCTAGAGAACTTCAAGCCCTCAACTACATCTACATAGGTATCGACACTCTTAGACTCCTCAACAGTAATAGTACCCTCCTTGGTTACCCTGCTGATAGCGTCCTCAACTATGTTACCTATCTCAGCATCTCCATTGGCTGATATAGTAGCGACCTGTCTGGTCTGCTCTGTACCGTTAACAGGCTTAGACATCAACGCTAGCTCCTTAACCACTAAGGCTACGGCTTCATCTATACCCCTCTTTAAATCTACTGGGTTAGAACCCTTGTCTAGGTACGCCATACCCTCAGCAATCATCTCCTGTGCTAGCACTGTAGCGGTTGTTGTACCATCTCCAGTGTCCTTAACAGTCTTAGCTGAGACTCCTTTAATCATCTGAGCTCCCATATTAGCTAGGCGGTCATCCAACCACACCTCCTTGGCTACAGAGTAACCATCCTTAGTTACGTGAGGAAGTGCAGGTGCAGGCTTCTCTATAACTACATTTCTACCCATAGCTCCCATAGTACAGGCTACCGAGTCTGCTACTACGTTTATGCCACGCATAAGACCCTTCCGAGCCTCCTGCGAGAAGTTTATATCCTTGCTCATTATATTCTAGCTCTATTAAGGTTCAACGCTCTAAATCTCTTAAACATAGACCTCCTGTCCTTTCGGTTCATGAAGTTGTTTAGGTACGGGTTATTCTTTGTTATAGGGTTAACCAAGACCCCCTCACTGTTGATAATCTTAGTGTAGGGGATGTTCTTAGGTATCTGACCTATTGTAGGCTCTGGTGTTACAACCTCTGGGTCTACTACTGTAATCTCTTTACTGTCTTTCATGTTCTTAAATTTAAGTTAAAGTTATTTAATTGGGCATCCACCTAATCCGCAAGCTCCAAGGTCTTCCAAGTCGTCCTCGTTAATCTCTACCAAGACGATAGGCTTAGTTAAGCTAGATAGGTATTCAAACTGTTCTTTACTAATATCCTCGTTAGGAATCTGCTTAAAGCCTGACGCTCCCATCTTTAGTAGGAAGCTAAGTGACTTAAAGTTGTCCTTGAAGTTCTCCTCTAGGTAAGCCTTAATCTCTGGTAGCTCCTCCTTAGTATAGTATGCTGTAACAGACACTGAATTATCCGACCAGTTCTCCTGCATAAACTTGACGGTATCAAGCTGCTCAAACACTGTTATATCATTAGCTGAAGGCACACCCTCTGGGTAGCTACAAGGAAACTCTACAACACATATCTTCTTGTCTAAGCTGCCGTCAAAGTTCTCTTGAAACTCTACGTGGTATCCGTGCGACTTACACACCTCTATAAGTGGTGACTCTGACGCCATTCTAACCCTCCTGATGTAGTACCTACCTGCTGTAGCGGGGTGAACACCTGCTGTGACACCTGCTAATAATGATAGTGTACCACTTGGCTTAACTGTTGTAAGCTTAATAGACTCTGGAAAGCCCATAGCCTTAGAGTACTCCTTGTCATAGGCTCTTAGGTATGTGTAGCAGCCATCCAGCCAGCTTAACTGTTCCTTAGTACACATCATAACACCCGTGATACCGATACCCATCCTCATGTTCTTGTGGACTATATCCTCTGTAGTCTTCTGGTGACACTTAAGTGCTAACGAATGTTTAGCAACTCTATACAGCATTACTGCTACCCTCTTAAGCTCCTCGTAAGAGTCTATGTTAGGTAGGTATATCTCAGCTAGGCAGCATGTCTCCCTGTTAGCTAGACCCTGCTCTGCACATGGGTTATACCCCTCAACCTCTGGGTCTGGATACTCAGTCTCACCAAGTCTGCCCATCTTCTTAGATAGGGCGATGTTAACCAAGCCGTAAGGCTCTCCTTGCTCGTACGTGTCCCAGAACTCCTGAGTCAGTAGCTTAGCATCTGGACAGTCAACCGAGTTGTTAGACATAGCCCTCCAGTTAGGTACAGAACCTAAGTCCCATCGCTTAGCCTTCAAATACTCTAGGTCATCATAGTCACCGATAGCAATCTGTGCTGAACGTCTTATGTTACCTGCTACAACAATGCTACCTATAATGTTCATGATATCTAGGCAGTCGATAGGTCTTAGCTGCTTACCTCTCCTACCGTTTAGTATACCTATTATATCGTTCAGACCTTCTACCAATATAGCAGCACCTGACGCTACACCACCAAAGCCCTTGATAGGCTCACCGTAGCCCCTAATTAACTGGGTGCTGTAAGTAAACCCCTTACCTGAGTAGAAGTAAGACTTCAAGACCTTACCTAGCAGCTTTACCCAACCCTCTCTAGTGTCTGGCACTATGTAGTCAGCCTGCTTGTCATCCATCTTCTTAATCTTAACCTTCTTCTTCTGTAGCTTAGGCAGCTTGTATACGTGCTCCCTCTTTATAGAGAACCCCACACCAGACCCTAGCATAAGCATATCCATAGCCCACGTAAATGGACTGATAGGCTCATCAATAACTACGAATGCACAGTTCTGTAGTGACGGTAACCCCAACTGGTCTACTGTCCTTGTACCTAACTGCCACATAAACCTGCCTGCAACAGAGCCCTTCATATTGTGCCTCATGTCACGGTAGAACTCCACCTCACTATCATTAAGCTTTAGGTTGAGCTGTTTATCAATCCCATTCAGCTCACGCTCTACGGTCTCTGAGAAGTTCTCCTTACTTCCGTCTGACTTCTCTCTGGAGTAGGTTCTGGAGTACACTATGTTCCCAATCTCTCCCCACTTAACTGGTCTCTCTACTATCTTCTTACTCATCTACTATAACTGTTTTTAAATATGTTAACTCCCTCTCTAAATACTCCTGAGCCTTTGTTAAGTCCTCAATCTCATTGTCCTTCTTCCCTGCCCTGCAGATATACTTTAGGATGTTGCCTCTATTAAAGTTGAGGTCATACTCCTTAGCTATATCTATAACATCGAACTCGGACTTGCTTTTATAATACCTTGGTTTCATAGTTTGCAAATTTACGGTTTAATTAAACGTCTCATTGTTAAATTGTGTTAAAGTTAGAACGGAGTCTCATAATCAACCTCCTCTACCTCTCCAAACGCCTCCTCTGGCGTAGCTGTGTTCATCTGAGCCCTGATGCCTCTCCTAGATTTAATAGCTGCGTACATTGGATTATCTCCGTTAGTATCAAAGTAACCTAGAAACCCATCACGGGTCTCGAATATAAGTGACGTGTAGTCATCCTTGTCGTGCCTCTTACCACCAGTCTCAGTCTCCTTGACCTTCTCCACTATGAACTGCATAGTCCTCTTAACCTCATTGTCTGTGTGGTTAACAACCCTGTGCACCACAAAGAAGTCATCCACCCTGTAAGGGAAGTCAGCCCCACCTTGTATAGAGTACTTAGACGGTGGCATTAGATAGCCGTACTCGTCTATGTTAGTCCTAGGTGAGCTTGATGATGGGTGAGCCATGATGTACACCGCACAGTACTCCTCAGCAAACACCCTCAGCTCTGAGAGTATCTCGTTGTTGTGACTGTAGGAGTTACCATCAACCTTAAAGAAGTTGTAGGGGTCTATAAGTAGGGCGTCTATACCCTCAACCTCGTACAACCTCTTACCCATCTCTATCACGTCCCTGATGGAGTAGTGCTTCTTGTTGGATATGATGTGGAACGCTGCCCTAGAGTCCTGCTTGTACTTATCAAACAGTAGTGGACTGTCCTTGAACGACCCTATAGACTTACCCGAAAGGGTCTCTATAAGACGTCTACGTGACATAGCAGTCCTGTTCTCTGGCATTACCATCCCCCACTTCCAATCGTGCAGTACGTGCGTCGCTGCAGCTATTGTAAGCATGAATACAGACTTACCAACACCGTCATAACCTAGCCCTATGTTAAGTGAGTTAGGCTTAATCCTAAAGTACTCGTCAACATCCCTAAACCCAGTGGACAGACCTAAGCTAACCTCGCCCTTTCTGGCTTGGTCTAGGTAGGAGTTCTCCTCGATATCGTCTGAAAGGAATGATAGTGTATCTAACTGCTCGTCCCAGTCCTCGGCATCCTCCTCAACCTTAAGCTTCTTAGGCTCTTTAGCGTCCTCTAACCCGTAGCCTAGCTCATATAGCTTAGCGTAAGCCATGTCATACCTACCGTCACACTCAAGCTCAGCAAATATAGCGTGGTTGTTGTAAGGCTTCTCCTCATCAAACGTGTCCTGTGATGATGTGAACACGTATATGAACTTACCCTCCTTATGATACCCTGCTGAGATACCCTCAGTCTTGTTAGGTCTTGTTAGGTTAATCCAGTCACTGTCCTCATTCCACACAGTCCAACCATGCTTCTCCAGTATCTCTATACCAATAGCAGGGTCGTTGTTATACTCAGGGAACTTATCAAACTTCTTCCTATCCTCAGACCTCATACGCTTAGAGGCGTCCTTGACTATAGTCTGGTTCAGCATCTTAGCCGACACAAACAGTGATAGCCTCTCCTCTGGCTGTATGATTGGTATGTTCTCGAAAGAGCCTTGTAGTAGCTTATATCCCTCTGATGGGTAGCACTTAATAAGACCACCCTCGCCCCTAGTCTCTATGATAGCAAGAAAATCTGGGATCTTAGCTAGCTTCTTCGATGAAGAAACAACCTAAAAACTGAATATC